>BNJU01004840.1_pt1 | contig 145153 bp, 155 predicted proteins | sample 8539281 | NCBI WGS metagenome assembly BNJU01 (sample SAMD00202456, study PRJDB9452) | human saliva metagenome | isolation source: human saliva | place: Japan | reverse complement strand
GTGCACGGCTCCGAAGCCGGTGCGTCCTTCGAAATCCTCGCCCGCTACGAGGCGAAGATACCCGCTCCCACGCCGAGGTGATGGGTACTTTTACGCGCAGGCGGTACCTGCAGGACGCTGGCGTGCGCGGCGAAGATTTGATGCGATTCTGACCGGTACCGGTCCGGGACCTTTACGGGTCTTCGCGCCGGTATCGTTACTGCGCGCGCTCTGGGTTTTGCCTGGTCGGTGCCGGTGTACGGCATGATGAGCCCTGACCGCGCTGGCTGAGCGTGCTGTGTCTGGCGTGGCTGCTGGTGAAGAGAACGTAGAACGAGCGTTCGCCTCTGCTGGAAGTGCTGAGCTTGTAGAAGGTGCTGAGCTGCTCGTACTCTCCGACGCGCGCCGCCGCGAAGTCTACTCCGCCCGCTACCGCGTGAACGCCGAAGGCTACAGCCTGGTGGACGGCCCGAACGTATGCCCCGCCTCCGAAATTCTGCCCGGTGGGGCTCCCTCCTACGCTTACGGCTACGGTGCTGGCCTGTACACCGAGGCTCTCGAAGAACACGGCTGGACCATCGTGGATTCTGCCCGCGAGGTTCACCCCCACGCCGAGTACCTGGTTGCCGCCGCGGCACGCCTGGGCGTAGAGAACCTGAGCGAGGACACCTCCGCCCAGTACCTGCGCGACTCAGACGCAAAGGTCCCCGCCGCAATGCTCGCCCGCCAGCAGAAGCAGGCCGCGCAGGCCGCACAGGCTGCCGCGCAGAAGGAGAGCTAAATGAGCGCTACCGACAATATCGTGCGAGACGACCTGGCACTGAGTAACCTGGCACTGAGTAACCTGGCTATGGGCGCCCGCCTGCGCGTTGCCGAACTCGCGGATGTGCAGGCAATGCACCGCATGGAAACCACTCTGTTCCCCGCCGACGCCTGGCACATCGACATGTTCCTCGAAGAGCTGACCCACCCGACCCGCACCTACTACATGCTCGAATTACCTGCAGAAGGTTCGGAAGATAACGAGAGCAGCTGGCGCGCTATCGGCTACTGCGGAACCATGGTTGTAGCCGACACCGCCGACGTTCAAACCATCGGCGTGCTCCCCGAGTACGAGGGCCACGGCTTCGGTCGCGCCATGCTTGAGCAGATGCACGAGCGTGCCCGCGAGCAGGGTGCCGAGCGTATCCTGCTGGAGGTGCGTGCCGACAACCCGCGTGCCCAGCGCCTCTACGAACGCAACGGCTACCGTGCGATTCACGTACGCCGCGGCTACTACGATGATGGAACCAACGCCATCATTATGGAATGTACGTTCTAAATACTCCGTTAAGCTAGGTAGCAATCCCCGCAAGATGGGCGAGCCTCCGCCACCCTCTATGACGCGGCATCCCTACACCGCGGCATTCCTACGCAACAGCATCCTTACCTCACTGCAACTAGAAGCACTACGCGCAGACAGCGCAACAGAAAGATAGACTATGAGCACTCGCGAACCCCTCGTTCTGGGCATCGAATCCTCCTGCGATGAGACCGGTATCGGCATTGTGCGCGGTGTACAGCTGCTCAGCAACACCATCTCCTCCTCCATGGAAGAGCACGTGCGCTTCGGCGGCGTGATCCCCCGAAATCGCCTCCCGCGCTCACCTGGACGCCATGATCCCCGCCCTCAAGGCAGCACTCGCCGAAGCGGACATCTCCCTCGATCAGGTGGACGCTATCGCCGTCACCGCTGGCCCCGGTCTGGCGGGCGCACTCATGGTGGGTGTCTCCGCGGCTAAGGCGCTCGCTATTGCCACCGGCAAGCCCCTCTACGGCATTAACCACCTGGTCGCCCACGTTGGCGTTGGCCTGCTGGAGGACAACGGCACCGAAGACGGCTCCGACCTGCTGGCGAATGCCGGATCCGGTGGTCTGGGTGCGCTACTGGTCTCTGGCGGTCATACCGAAATCCTGCAGGTGCGAGATATTACCTCCGATGTGCGTCTGCTCGGTGCGACCCTCGACGATGCCGCAGGCGAGGCCTACGACAAGGTCGCCCGACTGCTCGGCCTGGACTACCCGGGTGGCCCCGCGATTGACCGCGCCGCCTCCGAGGGTAACCGCAACGCCTTCGTGTTCCCGCGCGGCCTGTCGAACCGCAAGTTCATGGGCACCGCCGAGGAGCCCGGCGCGCACCGCTACGATTTCTCCTTCTCCGGCCTGAAGACCGCCGTGGCGCGCGTGATTGAAAGCTTTGAAGCGGCCGGTGAAGAGGTCCCGGTTGCCGATATTGCCGCGTCCTTCCAGGAGGCAGTCGTGGACGTCATCACCAAGAAGGCGATGCTCGCCTGCCGCGAGCAGGGCATGAAGACCCTGCTGCTCGGCGGTGGCGTGGCTGCTAACTCGCGTCTGCGTGAGCTGCTTGCCGCCCGATGCGCCTCCGAAGGGGTGCGCCTGATTATCCCGAAGTTCACCCTGTGCACCGATAACGGCGCGATGGTTGCGGCGCTGGGTGCTCGCCTGGTCGCCGCCGGTCGTGAGCCCTCGGGTGTGGACTTCACGACGGACTCCTCGCTGCCGGTGACCACGGTCTGTTTCTAGGCGGGCTGCCTCTGAAATAGCTACTTCCGCAGGGATTATTAGCGCGAGCCCGTTGATGCGGCTCGCCTCGAAAATGCTTATAGAAATGCCTCGGCACAGTCTCACAAAGGACTGCGCCGAGGCATTTTCTGTATTCAAGCTTTAGTTACGGGGGGGGGCGCGGGGGAGCGGCTCTAACGCAGCGCTCGCGCACGAGACTGCGCGGCAACATCCAGCGCCACCTCACGCAGAGAGCCGGTCTTCTCAAAGACCGCACGCTGACGATCCGCACCCGTACCCTCGGCGAGGATGCGACGCACCTGCGCCAGCTCTACCTCGCAGTCAAGGTCGCGTGCTACCGGCTCCAGCTTGGGCAGAAGCAGCTCAAAATCTTCACGCAGGGTACGCTGCACCGGCTCGTTAGAGACCACGATCTTAGCCTCCAGGCCGTAGCGGGCGACGCGCCACTTATTCTCCTGCGCGTGCCAGGGGGCGAGCACCTCAATGCTTTCACCCGCCTCAATCTGGCGGGAGAAGTACTCTACCAGGCACTGCGTGAACGCCACGATCGCCGCAACATCCGGCAGGGAGGCGAGGCCATCGCAATAGCGCATCTCAATGGTGCCGTAACGCGGAACCGGGCGAACATCCCAACGGTCCTCGCTCGGGTCGTTGATCACGTCGGTTGCCACGAGTGACTCCAGGTACTCGCTGTACTGCTCCCAGGTGTCAAAGTGGAAGGGCAGACCGTTCGTGGGCAGCTGCTGGTAAAGCTGGGTGCGGTGCGAAGCGTAACCGGTATCGACTCCGTCCCAGTACGGGGAAGAGCACGAAAGCGCCAGCAGGTGCGGTCCGTAGTTGGTCAGTGCGTCAATGAGCGGCAGAACCTTATCGCGGGAGTCAATACCCACGTGCACGTGCACACCGTAAATGACCATGTGGCGGCCCCAATACTGGGCGCGCTCGACCACACGCTGGTAGCGTTCCTTCGCCACAACCGGCTGGTCAGCCCAGTGGGAGAAGGGGTGAGTGCCGGCGGGATAGAACTCAATGCCGAGCTCATCGGTGATGTCACGCAGGGTATCTGCCAAATCCTGCAGCTGACGGCACGCCTCAGCGACGGTGCGGCAGATGCCGGTCACCACTTCGACGGTGTTCTCCAGGAATTCGCCGGTCACATGCGCCCGGTCGGAGGCGGGCTCAAGCAGTTCGGGGCGGCGCTCGCGCAGGATGGATAGCACCTCGCTGGCGCGCTGGGTCAGTGCGCCGCTTTCACGGTCGATGAGCGCAATCTCCCATTCCACGCCGAGAGTGGACTGCGGGGAGGTAGCAAAGTCGATCATATTGCCTTTCCTGCGTCTGGAAATAGGGTCGTGCATGGTGCCGACTATGGAAGTTATTATCGGTGGGCTCTACCCGGCTGTGCGCTAGCCGGTGAGAGCCGGCTCCTTGTGGGGGGAGTGCCTCTACTAGGCCGCGTATCTTTAATCAGGCACAGTATCTTTATCGGGCACCGTATCTAGTGTACGGTCTTGCGGTGCCCGGTGCCCTGTCGAGTGCAGAATCCGGAACGGGAAATGTCACGAATCGTCACGAACGGTAACCCGTCCTCGGGGCTGGGCAGTCGGGGCTGAGTCGTCAGTGCTGGGTAGTTAGGGATGGGCGGCCGGGGCTGGTGAGGTTAGAGCGGGCGCACATGCCAGCCGACGCGGCGTGAATCCCTACCCGAACCGATGCGGGTAAAGACCAGCGTTGCCGGGCGGTACGAGGACTCCTGCGCATCAGAAGAAGAATTAGCGTTCTTTTTCTGTTTCTTCTTAGAAGGCTTAGAACCCGCAGAACCCAGTAGGCGCGCACGCAACTGCTCCGGGACAATATCCACGCCACGCTTCTTAATCGTCAGCGCCGTAAAGCCCTGCTCGCGCACCCAACGCTTCAGCTGCTTCTCCTGCAGGGGAATCTCCTCCAACACCTCGTAGCAGGCAACCAGCGGATGCTCCACCGGCTCGGCAGAACACAGGTACGCCAGGTGCTCATCCAGCAGATGCGCGCCAATGCTCTGCGCAAACTCAGCGACCAGGTGCGAGCGCACAATCGCCGGGGCGGGCTCCAATAGGTATTCACCCGGCTGCGGCAGAGACACCGGAACTTCAACGCTCTGCTGCGCCTCTTCCGCCGTCAAGGGGCTGCGGAAGCTCACCGCCTCGTAGGGCGGCAACAGGGCGCTGGTTTCGGCAGAGCCTCCGTGGGAGCCTTCGTTAGGGGTAGCCTCTTCCGCGGGCAGCTCGCGCGCAGGGGTTTCATGCACAGAGGTTGCCGTGCGAGCCACCCCCTCCTGAGCCAGCGCGTTAAACCAGAGCACCAACTCGGCGAGAGAACCCTCCGACTGGATCCACTCCGCCTCAACGCGCGGGTTGGGGTTTGCCTCCGACGCAATATATTCGGGCAAGGGGATGCCCTCATGCGGAAAACCGGGACCCAACTTCACGCCCATCGGCACCCCAGTGCGTGCCAGATTCAGCACGAACGAGAACGGGGGAGAGAACGCCTCCGGATCAAAAAGACGTTCCGTCTGAGCCTTCTTAGCACCGCGCAACTCGCGGCGTGCCGGGTCCATCCACACAATACCCACCGGCTCACCGGCAGCATCCAGAAGCTCACCGTGCACATAATCGGTCACATCCCCCGAATAAACGCGCGCCTGCGGGCAAACTCTAGGTTCTTCGCCGCAAAAGAAGCCGTCAACGGGTCCAGCTCCACCGCAACCACGGCACCGCGATCTGCCGCATACACGGCAGAATCCGAGGCGATACCGCACCCCAAATCAGCCACCGTGCCGACAACCGGGCGCAGACGCTGAGCACGATAGTGCGCAATCACCGGGCGGGTCGCCTGCTCCGCAGCCTCCTGAGTCAGCATGAGCGTGCGGGCGCGTTCGCCGAACTTGGCGCGCGCACGGGTACGAGCCTGCGCCAGCGAAATAATCTGCGCAGACTCCTCGGGGCTAAAACCTCGCGAACGCAAAGAAGTAACGGCGCTGAGCGTATCCGAACCCAGCGGGTAGAGCTCATCGGCTGCCGCGAGCGCTTCGGCGCTGAACGGAAGCTCGGCGGCGGGAGTAAAAGGGGATGCGGGAATAGGCATGCTCCTCATTTTACTGGGTGCCGGTTTTGGTAGGTGGGGAGCCCGATTCGCCCAGCTTTTTGCTCAGCGTTCGCCTTGCGGTGAAACACCCCGGCAGAAGGGCGTTTTTCTTGACCGAAAGCACAGGTGAAACTAGAGTTGAGGTAACACTCGAGACAGTCATTGGGCGCGCCACTGCGCCGCTGTCTCGCATCAAACGTAAATCCACAACCCGGAGGAACCGATTATGGCTATCAAGCCCCTGGAAGACCGCGTCGTTATCAAGATCGAGCAGGCTGAGCAGACCACCGCATCCGGTCTGGTCATCCCCGAAACTGCGAAGGAAAAGCCGCAGGAAGCACGCGTTGTCGCCGTTGGCCCGGGCCGCGTGGATGAGAAGGGCAACCGCATTCCCGTAGACATCAAGGAAGGCGACGTTGTCGTGTTCTCCCGCTACGGTGGCACCGAGGTTAAGTACCAGGGCGAAGAGTACCTGATTCTCTCCGCACGCGACGTTCTGGCAATCGTCGACTAATACTTTCAGATGCTCATGCGCCGTACCGCTCATCCGGTACGGCGCATGAGCTATCATCTGCCCCCTAAAAATTTCCTTTCTGTGACGCACTAGGAGTAGCGAACACATGGCTAAGCAGCTTGAATTCAACGATGCCGCCCGCAAGTCCCTGCAGGCTGGCGTCGATAAGCTGGCAAACGCGGTCAAGGTAACCCTCGGCCCGCGCGGGCGCAACGTTGTGCTCGACAAGCAGTGGGGTGCACCCGTCATCACCAACGACGGCGTGTCCATTGCTCGCGAAATTGAACTGGACGACCCGTACGAAAATCTGGGCGCCCAGCTGGCGAAGGAAGTCGCCACCAAGACCAACGACGTAGCCGGTGACGGCACCACCACCGCAACCGTGCTCGCACAGGCACTGGTCAACGAGGGCCTGCGCAATGTTACCAGCGGCGCGGCACCCGCCGACGTCAAGCGCGGCATTGAGGCTGCTGTGGAGGCTGTTTCCGCACGCCTGCTCGAGAACGCACGCCCCGTGCAGGGCCCCGAGGTGGCGCACGTTGCCGCTATCTCCGCGCAGTCCGAGCAGATCGGTGAGCTGCTGGCTCGCGCCTTCGAGAAGGTCGGCCAGGACGGCGTCATCACCATCGAAGACGGCTCCTCCACCGAAATTGAGCTGGACATCACCGAAGGTATGCAGTTCGACAAGGGCTACCTTTCGCCCTCCTTCGTCACCGACGCTGAGCGCGGCGAAGCAGTGCTGGAGAACAGCCTCGTGCTGCTCTACCAGGGCAAGATTTCCACCATCGCAGAAATTATGCCCGTGCTCGAGAAGATCGTTCAGGCGAAGAAGCCGCTGACCATCATCGCAGAAGACGTTGACGGTGAGGCGCTCTCCGCACTGGTCGTGAACAAGCTGCGCGGCACCATCAATGTGGTCGCTCTGAAGGCTCCCGGTTTCGGTGACCGCCGCAAGGCAATCATGCAGGATTTGGCAATTCTGACCGGCGGCACCGTCGTGACCGGTGAGCTCGGCATTGACCTGCCGCAGGTCACCCTGGAGCACCTGGGCTCGGCACGCCGCGTGACCGTCACCAAGTCCCACACCACCATCGTGGACGGTGGCGGCGACCCCGAGGCAATCGAGGACCGCGTGCAGCAGCTGCGCCGCGAAATTGAGCGCGTGGATTCCGAATGGGACCGCGAGAAGCTCAAGGAGCGCCTGGCTAAGCTCGCCGGCGGCGTGGGTGTCATCAAGGTCGGTGCCGCAACCGAGGTTGAGGCGAAGGAACGCAAGCACCGCATCGAGGATGCTGTGTCCTCCACCCGTGCAGCCCTGGAAGAGGGCATCGTCTCCGGTGGCGGTTCCGCACTGGTTCACGCGCTGAAGGCACTGGACGGCATGGACCTGGGCAACCACGACGCAAACGTGGGTGTACAGATTGTTCGCCGTGCCCTGGTTCAGCCGCTGCGCTGGATCGCTGAGAACGCGGGCGAAGACGGCTACGTCATCGTCTCCAAGGTCTCCGAGCTGCCCGTGAGCCACGGCTTCAACGCCAAGACCGGCGAGTACGTGGACCTCATCGAAGCCGGCGTGATTGACCCGGTGAAGGTGACCCGTTCGGCTCTGCAGAACGCATCCTCCATCGCGGCTCTGGTGCTGACCACCGAGACCCTGGTGGTTGAGAAGCCCGAAGAAACTGAAGAAGCCTAAATAGTGTGTGTGCCCGGTGCCGCCCCCTCCACCATGGAGGCGGTACCGGGCACTCGCTGTCGGTAGGCTCGGATGCGCTCGCGTTCGCGGGGGCGTTAGAACCTGCCGACAGCCTCCCGCTGAGGAATGCTTACTCTGAGTGCTTCTCAGCAAAGAAACCTCTAGCGGTTTACTATAGAAGGTAAGCTGCTCCCGTTTGCGCTCAAACCACCTTGTGGGGTGCGAGCAGACGGGTCGTACCGCATCTTGACATACGCAACGTATAGGCTGAGCTTCTCACCGATGAAGCCAGCATCCGAAAGGTAGACAATGACCATTCCCACCGCTCTGTCCGAGGATCCCTTCGGCTTCACCGGCCTGACCTACGATGACGTGCTGCTGCTGCCCGGCAACACCGACGTCATCCCCTCCGATGCGGACACCTCCACCCGCCTGTCCAAGCGCATCACCCTGAACACCCCCATTATTTCCGCGGCAATGGACACCGTGACCGACTCCGCTATGGCAATCGCTATGGCACGTCTGGGCGGTATGGGCGTTATCCACCGCAACCTCTCCATCGAGGATCAGGCTGCACACGTTGACCGCGTGAAGCGCTCCGAGTCCGGCATGATCATTAACCCCGTCACCATCGGCGCTGACGCAACCATCGCCGAGTACGATGAGGTCTGCGGCTACTACAAGGTCTCCGGTCTGCCCGTCGTCAGCGAAGAGGGCGTGTTGGAAGGCATCATCACCAACCGCGATATCCGCTACATCTCCCGCTCCGACTACGACGGCATTCGCGTTCGCGACATCATGACCCCCATGCCGCTGGTCACCGCACACCCCAGCGTCACCAAGGACGAAGCATTCGCGCTGCTGTCCCACAACAAGATTGAGCGTCTGCCCCTGGTCGACGACGCAGGCAAGCTCGCCGGTCTGATTACCCTCAAGGACTTCGTCAAGACTGAGCAGTACCCCAACGCCACCAAGGACGAGGACGGCCGCCTGCGTGCCGCGCCGCTATCGGCTTCTTCGGTGACGGCTACGAGCGCGCAATGACCCTGGTCGAGGCTGGCGTCGACGCACTGTTCGTGGACACCGCAAACGGTCACTCCCAGGGCGTGCTCGACATGATTGCCCGCCTGAAGAAGGACCCCGCCGCAGCACACGTGGACGTCATCGGTGGCCAGGCTGCAACCCGCCTGGGCGCACAGGCTATCATCGACGCTGGCGCTGACGGCGTGAAGGTTGGCGTTGGCCCCGGCTCCATCTGCACCACCCGCATCATCGCCGGTGTTGGTGTTCCCCAGGTGACCGCTATCAACGAGTCCGCTAAGGCAGCTATCCCGGCAGGTGTGCCGCTGATTGCTGACGGCGGTATGCAGCACTCCGGCGAGATTGGCAAGGCACTGGTTGCCGGCGCTGACTCCGTGATGCTCGGCTCCCTGCTTGCCGGCACCACCGAGTCCCCCGGTGAGCTGATCTTCATGAACGGTAAGCAGTACAAGGCATACCGCGGCATGGGTTCGCTCGGCGCGATGCAGACTCGTGGCCGTCACAAGTCCTTCTCCAAGGACCGCTACTTCCAGGCTGACGTCTCCAGCGAAGAGAAGCTGATCCCCGAGGGCATTGAGGGTCAGGTTCCCTTCCGCGGCCCGCTCTCCGCAGTGATTCACCAGCTCGAAGGCGGCCTGCGCCAGACCATGTTCTACGTCGGTTCCCGCACCATCGAGGAGCTCAAGCACAAGGGTCAGTTTGTGCGCATCACCCCCGCAGGTCTGAAGGAATCGCACCCGCACGACATCATGATGACCGTTGAGGCACCGAACTACCGCGCATAAAACGCATCACCAACGATGATTCGCCGCATGGTGTGCACACCATGCGCCGTTGAGCCCGCCCCATAACCGTTCAGGTATCGGGCGGGCATCGGCGCGAATAACGCCCAGCGGCACCCCTCAAACCGAATTCGAAAGGATTCACCCCATGTCTGAAATTCAGATTGGCCTCTCTAAGAACGCCCGCCCCACCTACTCCCTGGACGATGTGGCGCTGGTGCCTACCCGTCGTACCCGCGACCGCCGCGACGTCGACACCTCCTGGCAGATTGACGCTTTCAAGTTCGACACCCCCATCATTGGTGCGCCCATGGACTCGGTCATGTCCCCGGCGACTGCCATTGCACTGGGTAAGCTGGGTGGCCTGGGCGTGCTGAACCTCGAGGTCTGTGGACCCGCTACGAGGACCCGCAGCCGCTGCTTGACGAGATTGTCGAGCTGCCCGAGGCGGACCCTGCCTCCGCAACCACCCGCATGCAGCAGATTTACTCCGAGCCGATTAAGCCGGAACTGATCACTGCACGCCTGGAAGAGATTCGTGACTCCGGCGTGGTCGTTGCAGGCTCCCTGAGCCCGCAGAACACCCAGGAGCACTACGAGACCGTGGTGAAGGCGGGCGTTGAGCTGTTCGTCATCCGTGGCGCGTCCGTCTCTGCTGAGCATATTTCCACCTCGCACGAGCCGCTGAACCTGAAGAAGTTCATCTACGAGCTGGACGTTCCGGTCATCGTTGGTGGCGTTGCTGGCTACTCGCAGGCTAAGCACCTGATGCGTACCGGCGCAGCCGGCGTGCTGGTGGGCTTCGGCGGCGGTTCCGCACAGACCACCCGCCAGGGCCTGGGCATCTCCGCACCCATGGCAACCGCTATCGCCGACGTGGCTGCGGCACGTTCGGACTACCTGGATGAGTCCGGCGGCCGCTACGTGCACGTGATTGCTGACGGCTCCCTGGGCCGCTCCGGCGACATGGTGAAGGCTCTCGCACTGGGCGCTGACGCTGTCATGCTGGGTGCTCCGCTGGCTCGCGCATCCGAGGCTCCCAGGCGAGGCTGGTACTGGGGCAACGAGGCGCACTCGCTGGACTTCCCGCGCGGCGTGCGCACCCCGCTGGGTGTTGTCGGCTCCCTGGAGGAAGTCCTGTACGGTCCTTCGCACCACGTGAACGGCACCAGCAACATTGTCGGTGCGCTCAAGCGCGCAATGGCTAACTGCGGTTACCTGGATCTGAAGAAGTTCCAGAAGGCTGACCTGACCGTGGTCCCCGCGTACCGCGGCTAATGTAGCTTCATGAATCACCGCCCGGTGGCTGATGGGTTTATCCTCCGGCTACCGGGCGGTATTGCTGAGGTGTTCTTTTTGGATAGGGCGCGAGTCACTATCTTTGGAATAATGAAATTTATGCCACGTTGTGAAACCTTCTCATTTTATAGTGTCGGGGGTTATATTTTCACTGTAGTGTATCTAGTGAGAGCGATGGCTAAGGTCTATATTCTCAGGAAGAACTTATGCAAAAGTGTAAGTTCAATACCATATGGATATACCTATTGAAGGAGATTAGAAATGGGTATCATCGCTACCCCTGTTAAGAAGGTTCTTGCCGCTATCGCATTGAGCGCGACGGCGCTGACCGCCGCTCCTGTCGCAACTGTCCCGGCTGCGGCGACTGTTGTTGATGTGCGTGGTGGTACTTGGGACTATGGTTCGTCTATCTGGGGCGTGTGGTCTCGTTATTACCACAAAGAAGAATGGCATAGCGCAACCGTTTGGGGAAGGGACTGGGTTTACTCCGGATGTAAGAAGCCCTTTACCACGGCTAGGGCTTCGTCTGCTCGTTCCTGGAACCACACTAACGAAGCTTACTATAACAACCATTGTTAGAAATAAGCACGTTGAATATTTTATAGCGTACTAGCAATATGGTCCTGCAGATGATGCAGGAAGCTAATATGCAAAATATTTGGCGGGCCGTCTGAGCGAATCTATCAGGCGGCCCGCCCATATGACAGAAACGAATCCCCATGCTTAAGTGCCGATTCCGATTTGGCCGGTATGTATCGGTCCTCACCTCAGTTTATCTATGGGCGACCCTCGCCTCCATCGTGTTCCCCTTCTTCATGCTTCTGAGTATCAACTCGGAGATGTCTCTTGGGCATACCCGTAACCTCCAGATTCCTTCTATCAGTGAAGGCGTAGATACTCGCAAATTTCTGGAGAATATGTGTCAGGAAGCGGAGAAGAACAGCATCGCTATAGCTCGTCGCACCCTTGACGTGTCAGATACTCGGCACGGTATCGTACTCGAATTCTGTGGTGCCGAAAATACTGTACGTAGGTGGGAGCAAACGGGATACCCTTCCTATGCTCCTGAAGACCGCGTTGAGGTCAAAAGGCTTAATCCGGGCAAGGTTGTAGAAGCTCGAGGTCTCTACAACCTTTATGGCGGTAGTGACCAGCAACGTGCCCAGTTGCTCACTACCCTGCGTGAAAATGGTGCGCATGTAACGGAATACGATGTTCTCAATCTCCGAAGCATTACAGGGTACTACATGGGAACCCCAGGCGGGTATGCCTTTATCGCAACATGCCTAGCCCTTAGTACGGCTCTGATTGGTGCCGTATTCCGGCAGACGAAAAAAAGCGCGCGCCTGCGTCTGCATGGTGCATCCCTAAACCGTGTCTACAGTGCACAGCTGCTAGAATCAGGGCCTGCTATTCTTGGCGGAATTCTGGGCCTCTACGCCCTTTTCTATGCATTCCTCGCTCTGTACAATTCGTGGGCTTTTGCGGTCTTGACACTGAAAGTTCAGCTTATTCTGTTGTGCTGGATGTTGGGCCTTATGCTTCTGCTGCATTATGTGGCTTGTGTATTTACTGTAGCTATACCTATTGGACAAGCCCTTAAAGGAAAGGTACCCACGCGTATTACCTATGCGGCTAGCTGGGCGTGCCGCTCTTTGGCGCTCATCCTTGTTGTTGCTACTCTAATCACTTTGGCTTACACGACTCAGCAAGTCCATGCACTCAATCAAGCCCGCCCCGCGGTGCTTCAGAGTAGCGGATATAGTGTGTCCTTTAATGGTTTCCGGTATAAGGCTAGTGACATCCAGAACCTTCAGGGCTGGAGTAAAGAACAAGTAGAATCTGATAACGTCATCCTCGCTAGTGCGGAGAACCCTGTCTATACATCCGATGAATCGATTGAAGCTTATAGAGCCGGAAAGAATGAATCAGACTCTCTGAAACCTGATCAGAGCTTGGGTCGCACCTTTCTGTACGTGAATCGTGAATACCTGGATAGTAATCCTGAATCCCTGCCAGCAGGCTTACCTCCTCTTGAAGACCTGGAAAGTCGTAGCGGTCTTAGCGTCTACTATCCCCAGGGAATTGGAAAAAGCACACCGATGATATAAGGCGCCTTGCCTCTAGTGCCTTTGACTCGGCTGATAGCTCTTCTCCCTCGAACAATTTAGAAGCTCCACGAGCTGAGCTTTTCGGAATTGAGAGCATATGAGACTGTAACGAGCTCCTACACATATGGTGACGGTACCAAAGCTAACTACTTTGTACAGAACCCCATTATTGTGTATGTCCCGAAAAACTGTGCTGACCGACAGAATGGAGATGCTCGTTGCTGCCTTCAGCCAGAACGGGGCATTCATTAAGGATCGGCAAAAAAAGCTCTCGAATCTCTTGAGGGTAGTGCGGCTCGAAGCTATGTAGGGTGAAATTCTGCCGGTGAGTGAAAAATATATTTTTAGTCTCACAAGCAGGATGCAGAGCGAACAACGCATTAGCTTGTATGCGCTCATTATCCTTTCCGTTTTGTGTCTTGTGACCCTTCTGGAGTACGCACGCGTGTACTGCGCAGAACATCAGCAGCGTATTGCTCGTTCCTTTACCTACGGTATGCATCCGACCCAGACTTTCCGTGGGGTTCTCATTGGGGAGGCGGTTTTAACGACTCTTGTCATTAGCTATGGGGTTCTCCAACTAACGAGCTTGGCCCACGAGCAGTATCTCAATGCTGGGGCTGAGACTGCATCTGTTATTGCAGTGCTGGCAACGGTACTCTTCACGTCCACCGTTATTGTGTCGATTGGTATGAGTTTATTGGCCTTTTGGCAGAGGCTACCGAGTTGCAGTTGCCAATCATGCGCGAAAGGAAATGTACTGATGGCGTCCATCTTAAAAACAGAAAAATCTGCTGACCGTAAGCGGAGGGTCTGTGCGTATTGCAGGGCATCCTATTTTTTTGCTGATGTCCACATTGTCGTAGCCCCAGGACAGATGCTAGCCCTAACTGGTGCCTCCGGAAGTGGAAAAAAACCACTCTCCTTAACTGTCTAGGGACCCTGACCGACTTTACCGAAGGAGAATATACCTTCAAGGAACAATGTTGAGCGGCTCATCCTCGCGAACCCGCCGTCATTTCCGCCGTGATAGTCTAGGATATCTCTTCCAGAACTATGCCCTGGTAGAAGGGGAGAGCGTTGAAAAGAATGTCCTCGGACCGCTCGCGGTTATGCCGCGTTCGCAGCGCCCGAGCCGTAAAGAGCTAGAGTCCGTCCTCAAGCGGGTCGGTTTGTCTGGGCGAGAGAAGTCTCTTATCTACCAACTCTCGGGTGGTGAGCAACAGCGCGTGGCGCTTGCTGGGCTTATGTTGAAGCAACCGTCCCTGATTCTGGCGGATGAGCCGACTGGTGCCCTGGATGCCGAGAATGAGGCGCAGGTACTTGATATTCTGCGGGAGATGGTGAACGCTGGGGCCTGTGCCATTATTGCTACGCACAGCGATGCGGTGGCTGACTTCTGCGACCGGCGTATTGATATGTCTCAGTTCAAGGGATAAACGAAGAGAATTGTTTTTATAATGTACCGCCTGGCTATGGAGACGTTAACTCCGTTGCCGGGCGGTGCTTTCTTATATCGCTGTCTTGATGCGGTGGAATGACCGGCAAAGTGCGGAATAGTTCCCGCGCCGCGGGCATTCAACCCCACAACGCGATAGCGTAAAATAGATATATCCCCGCGCAAGTGCGCGGATTAGTACCAACACGTTGAGGTAATTTTCGTGACCAACTCTGTGAACCTGGACCAGCTCGAAGAGCGTCCCGTCCTGGTGGTAGATTACGGTGCACAGTACGCGCAGCTCATTGCTCGTCGCGTGCGTGAAGCCGGCATCTACTCCGAAATCGTCCCCCACTCCATGAGCACCGAGAAGATGCTCGCCAAGAACCCGGCAGCTATTGTGCTCTCCGGTGGCCCCTCCTCGGTCTACGCCGATGGCGCACCCAAGGGCGACAAAGCCCTGTTCGAAGCTGGCGTGCCGATCTTCGGTATCTGCTACGGCTTCCAGGTGATGGCTCAGACCCTCGGCGGCACCGTCGCCCAGACCGGTCTGCGCGAATACGGCGCAACCGACGCTGTGATCTGCGCTGAGAACTCCTCCTTCCTCACCGGCACCCCCACCACCCAGAACGTGTGGATGTCTCACGGTGACTCCGTGACCGAAGCCCCCGAAGGCTTCGAGGTGCTGGCAAAGACCCCCGGCGCATCCGTGGCAGCATTCGTGGACGAGTCCCGCAAGCTCGGCGGCGTGCAGTGGCACCCCCGAGGTGAAGCACTCCGACTACGGCCAGGTCGCCCTGGAGAACTTCCTCTACAATGTGGCAGGCCTGAAGCCCACCTGGTCTACCAACAACATCATCGAAGAGCAGGTCGCAAAGATTCGCGAGCAGGTCGGTAGCGACCGCGTCATCTGCGCGCTCTCCGGCGGCGTTGACTCCTCCGTGGCAGCAGCTCTCGTGCACAAGGCTGTCGGCGACCAGCTCACCTGCTTCTTCATCGACCACGGTCTGCTCCGTGAAGGCGAGCGCGAACAGGTCGAGCAGGACTACGCAGCATCTATGGGCATTAAGGTCATCACCATTGACGAGTCGGAGCGTTTCCTCTCCGCGCTCGATGGCATCACCGAGCCCGAGGCGAAGCGTAAGGCTATCGGTCGCGAGTTCATCCGCTCCTTCGAAGAGGCACAGCGCAAGCTGATTGCCGAAGCAGGCGAAGAGGGCGCAGACATCAAGTTCCTGGTCCAGGGCACCCTGTACCCGGACGTTGTCGAGTCCGGCGGCGGCGACGGCACCGCAAACATTAAGAGCCACCACAACGTGGGCGGCCTCCCCGACGACCTGACCTTCGAACTGGTGGAGCCGCTGCGCACCCTGTTCAAGGACGAGGTTCGCGCTATCGGTCGTGAGCTCGGCGTTCCCGAGAAAATCGTGGCACGTCAGCCGTTCCCCGGCCCCGGCCTGGGCATCCGCATTGTCGGCGAGGTTACCCGCGAGAACCTGGAGACCCTGCGTGCCGCTGATGCTATCGTGCGTGAAGAGCTGACCGCAGCAGGTCAGGACGAGCACATCTGGCAGTGCCCCGTGGTTCTGCTGGCTGGCGTTCGTTCCGTGGGTGTTCAGGGTGACGGCCGTACTTACGGCCACCCGATTGTTCTGCGCCCGGTCTCTTCGGAAGACGCAATGACCGCTGACTGGTCGCGCCTGCCGTACGACCTGCTGGCTAAGATCTCGAACCGTATTACGAACGAGGTCAAGGACGTTAACCGAGTGGTGCTGGATGTTACCTCCAAGCCCCCGGGAACCATTGAGTGGGAGTAATCCCGCTGTGGGCTACCTAGCTTTGTAGCTGGGAGCCTGTGAAGGAGCCGCCCGGTGCATCCTGCTGTGATGCGCCGGGCGGCTTCTTCGTATCTTCCTAACGATATATAGCGGGTCTGAAGATGGAGGGGTTGTCGTAGTACTGAAAGGAAAATATAATGTAGCTACGTAGTTACATTATTTATGTTTTCATGTCGTGAGCAGCAAGGGGGAAATTATGACCGTTATGACCAGCCGCGAGTTCAACCAAAATCTCGCCAAAGCCCAGAAGCAGGCTCAGCAATCACCCGTTATTATCACTAAGCGTGGTGAACCCACCTATGTCCTTATGACCTATGAAGAGTATTCGCGTAGCCAGAATGAGAGCTCTTCCCTGTATGATTTCTTCGCAAACTACCCTCAACCTGCTGAAGGTATGGACCTGCCCGAAGAATTCCCCACGGCAGAACGTTCCGCACATCAGCGCCCCATTGTAGAGTTCTAGGGGACAACGATGTACCTGCTTGATACCAATATTATTTCTGAGTTGTGGAAGCTCTCACGCGGTAAGGCTGACCCTGTTTTTGAGTCGTGGTTTCGCCGTTATTCAGAAAAGCCACTCTATATTAGCGTCGTGACCCTTATGGAACTAGAGCGCGGTGTGCTTGCTATGGAGCGTAAAGATCCGATACAAGGTGCTTATCTGCGTGAGTGGTTTTTGGCAGTTCGAGAGAAATTTCAGAAACGAACTCTTGTCATTGACGGAGCTGTAGCTGATTGTTGTGCAGGGCTTCACGTGCCGGATAAAGCGCCGGAGAACGACGCATGGATCGCTGCAACTGCTTTGACTCATGGTCTTACTCTCGTAACGCGCAATGTCAAAGATTTTGAGCGTCTGCATGTTCGGCTCCTGAACCCCTTTGAGTGTGCAACCTAAGATGGCTGAAGCCCCGTAAGGGAGCCGCCCGGTGCATCCTGCTGTGATGCGCCGGGCGGCTTCTTTCATATGAGCGTTTCTGAAAATACTCCGTAGCCTAGATTTTTCGCATGAATTTTAAAGAAAAACACCAAAATATTTAAAACGAGAGTTCAAATAAAAGAACTAAAAACTCTCCACAAAACCACACGGGGAAAAGAAAAACCTTTAATGCGGGTGATGCGGGTGACGAATCGAATCACGCCAATGAGCGCTCGACCCCAACCCAAAATGCAGAGCAAAAAACGTGCCAAAACAGCAGAACCCAAACGCGCACGCCATGTACACGCCGTAGGTTAGCATCATAAACTCAGAATCGTGACTCACACCCGAGGCGACATTCAACGCCAACGAGACGCCCAGAATCACAAGCCACGCAGCGCTCGCAGCCGCAATCAGCCACGAGATAGCACTCAGCACCGGGTGCGGGACCCTAAACGTACGTTCAGGACCGCTCATAGACGCTACGGGCGCAGCAGAAGCAACAACAGGCTCAGCCACTGCAGTCGAAGCGTTCACTGCTGAGGGAGCCGCAGAAGAGCGCCACGGAATATGCACACCGGCATGCTGCCCCTGCGCCTTCGCGGGGGTCTTTGCGGAGCGGTGGGGGACGCCTCCAGCATCGGGAGGAGAAGAAAGATACGGTTGCTGCATTGCGGGCTCCTGAGCGTATAAACCTCGCATGAGAAGAAACAACAGCGCGTCTAATGATGCGAGAAAATGAGTGTCGGCGATAGATTGAAAGAATACGCTGAAAATATATCCTTTCTATATTTCAAGATTAGAAGCGAACCGCATAAAAAACGAGGGTTTGGCGGAATATGATGCAATATGACGCGAAAAATCCGAAAACCACAGAGAAAAAATAATCAACCTCAACCTGAAGGTTCAGGGTAGGGTTATTAGACACGCCCTAACGCGGCAAAAACAGCAGAGCTACAGCGAAAGGAACGAGCATGGGAATCATCCTCCCACTCATCTACCTAGGTCTAGGTCTGGGGCTCGCGCTACTGCTACCCGATCGCTGGAGCACCCGCCTCAAAGAAGACGCCTCAACCCTGCTGACCCGCTGGATCATTCCCGCCGTCATCATCTACACTGTCGCAACCAGCCGTCCCGAGCTGTTCTTTGTCGCCGCCTCCACCATGGTGTTGATGCTCCTTGGCGTGCTCTGTGCCGGGCGCATCACCGGCGACCCCGTGCAGAAGCTCGCCTTCGTGTACCTGAACGCGGGGCTCTTCGGCATCCCTGTGGTTGCCGGATTCTGGGGCGAGGAAGCCGTGCGCGTGTACATTGGCGCGTATATCGGCAACTCCATCATGGGTAATATTCTGGGCACCTCGCTACTACGCGGTGGTTCTACAACAGATGCCGGGGAGCGCGCCGCCTCAAGTGCACGAGCCGCACAGAACTCACACACAACACAGGATGCACGAGCCACTAGGAGCCGTGGGGAAACCCTCCACACGGTGCTGCGGGGGCTGCGTACCAGCCCGCCGGTTATCGCCGTGGTGGTGGGTCTGCTCTGCCTGCCCGCCGGCTCTTTCCTGAGCGTTCACGGGGCAGGTTTCTACCGGGTACTGACCTGGATTTTCAGCTTTATCGGACTGATTGTTCTGGGCATGTGGCTCGGTGTTGCCAAGCTACACCGCGCCGACCTGACCCGCGCCGCCGGATGGGCATTCCTACGCGCCGTGCTCGTGAGCGTCTACAGCATCGGCGTGCTGGCACTCGCCCGCTGGGCACACGATACGGCGGGCGTGCACTTTGACCAGTTGCTCGCGCATCCGCAGGTGCTTTTTCTTCTGGCTGTTCTGCCGCCAGCAGCTAATATCGTCATTCTGGAAACCCACTACCGGCACGAAGGCACCGCAGCCCCCGTCATTGCCGCAGGGGCAGCCGTCAGCGTAGGAATGATAGCGCTCGCCGTGCCGATCCTGCAGCTCGTCTTCGCCAGCTAAGTAGAGCCTCCAGCTAAGCAGAGCCAAGAAAGCACACCGAGAGAACATAGGAGAGAATGCAGGAGACAACACAAAAGGAGGGCGGGGCATAAGCCTCACCCTCCTTCTGCTGTCTATCACCTTATCGGCACGCCGTAGCACTCAACGAGCTACAACGCTTAGCGAACGATGTGGTACACCTTCGCCTCGTAGGGGCGCAGGGTCGAACCCGCATCGTCCTTGTAGTTCGAGCTCACCAGCTCAACACGAGCACCAGCCTCACGAGCCTCAGAAAGCACAGCGAAGTCGCGCTCCTGCTCCTCAGCAGTGAAGTTCGAAACAACCAGCAAAGACTCGTTCGCGGGGCTGCCATCCACACCACCGGTACGGGTGTACGCGTACACAGCCTCATCCTCGTTGTGCGGAACCTGAACCGAATCCACCGGAGCGAAGGACGCGTAAACCATCAGGTCCTTCAGCTTGCCGCGGCGCAGAGCCACCAGCTGCTGGTAGTGGTAGAAAATCGAATCCTCATCAGCCAGAACAGCCTCAGCGTTAATCACCGGGTAGTTCGGGTTCACAGCAATCCACGGGGTAACACCCTCGGGGCTGAAACCACCGTTCGCGGAGGCATCCCACTGAACCGGGGTACGAGCGTTATCGCGGCCCTTAATGTAAATCGCCTGCATCGCCTCTTCGTGGCTCAGACGCTTGTGATCAACGTGCATGTCCTCGTAGAAGCGGATCGAGTCACCATCGCGGTAATCCTCAATCGAATCAAACTTCACGTTGGTCATGCCCAGCTCTTCACCCTGGTAAATGTACGGGGTGCCCTGCATGAAGTGCAGAGTGGTCGCCAGCTGCTTAGCGGACAGGGTGCGGAACTCATCCGAATCGTTACCGAAGCGAGAGACAACGCGCGGCTGGTCGTGGTTGTTCCAGTACAGCGAACCCCAGGCGTTACCCTCCAGGGTGGTCTGCCAGTCGTTCAGGATGCGCTTGAGCTCGGTCAGCTTGTACGGTGCGTAGGACCACTTGCCGCCCAGATTGCCGTTCGGGTCGTTATCCACGCCCATGTGATCGAAGTGGAAGATCATGTTCAGCTCACCGGTGTGGTAGCCAGCCCACAGCTTAGCGTCCTCGGGGCTGGTTGCGCTGGTCTCGCCCACGGTCATCACGTCGTAGCGGCTGAAGGTCTCGCGGGTGAGTTCCTTCATCCACGGGTGCACCATGGTGCCGTTCGTAATGACGAACGGAATCGAGGAAGTGTGCTTCTCATAGTCGGTGGAGGGGTCATCCGGGTAGCCCTCGGGCTTGGAGATGATGTTGATAGCGTCCAGGCGGAAGCCGTCAACGCCCTTGTCCAGCCACCAGCGGACCATGGAGTACAGGTCCTCGCGAACCTTCTCGTTCTCCCAGTTCAGGTCGGGCTGTTCCTTGAAGAAGATGTGCAGGTAGAACTGGCCGGTTGCCTCGTCCCACTCCCACGCCGGGCCACCGAACTCGGATGCCCAGTTGTTCGGAGGAATCGGGTTGCCGTCCTCGTCGAAGCCCTTCGGATCCTTCCAAATGTAGTAGTCGCGGTAGGGGTTGTCCTTAGACGAGCGGGACTCCTTAAACCAGGGGTGCTCATCGGAGGTGTGGTTCGCGACCAGGTCCATCAGGATCTTGATGCCGTGCTTGTGAGCGGTTTCAAGCACCTCGTCAAAGTCTTCCATGGTGCCGAAGTCACTCATAATCGCGAAGTAGTCAGAGATGTCATAGCCGTTGTCCACGTTCGGCGAGTCGAACACGGGGGGAGAGCCAGATGACGTTGATGCCCAGCTTAGCCAGGTAGGGCAGCTTCTCGGTAATGCCCTTCAGGTCGCCAATACCGTCGCCGTTTGCGTCGTTGAAGGAACGGGGGTACACCTGGTACACCACGGCTTCCTTCCACCACTGGCGGCCTTCGTAGGAGGGAACCTGGTATGCCTCGGAATTGCTCATAATTGCCTTTCTGTACCGGCGGGTTACGCCGAAGAGAAAAAAGGAGTCTGTGATTGAAGTATAGGGCGAGGGGGACCGGAACGTCCGCGCCTGGTCCCCCTCGCGCACCATTATTTTGGGGCGTGCCTACTCGGCGTTACCGAAGAGGTACACCTTCGCCTCGTAGGGGCGCAGCAGGGTTCCCTCGTCGGTGAACTCGCGGTTCTCATCGCGGTAGTTCGAGCTAATCAGCTGCGGAACGTTCGAGATAGCCTTCAGCTCGGTCGGGGAGAGTGCCTGCGAGTTGGTCAGCACCACCGAATCCAGGTTGCCACCCGCGTAGTTCAGCTGAACGGTGTCATCGGTGAAGTTCGCGACGACCAGCAGTGCGCGCTCGCCGGTTGCGGCTGCGTCCTCGTCGGAGTTCACGCGCAGGTAGGCGTAGACCTGGTCGTCCTCTTCATCCAGCAGGCGGTACTCGCCGGTCAGGACAATCGGGTGCTCGTGACGCAGCTTAATCAGGTCGCGGTAGTGGTAGAACACCGAATCCGGGTCAGCCAGCTCGGACTCCGCGTTGATTTCGGTGTAACGCGGGTTCAGCTTCAGCCACGGGGTGCCGGAGGTGAAGCCTGCGTTCTCGCCGGCGTTCCACTGCATGGGGGTGCGGGCGTTATCGCGGCCGGAGGCGCTGATGTAGCGCAGCATGTCCTCGGGGGAGACACGGCCGGACTCCTCAACGTACTTGCGCCAGGAGTCGTGAATCTCCAGGTCGTTGTAGTCCTTGACGTCGTCGAAGAAGACGTTGGTCATGCCCAGCTCTTCGCCCTGGTAGATGTAGGGGGTGCCCTGCATCAGGTGCAGCACGGTGCCGAGCATCTTGGCGCTGACGGTGCGGTACTCGGGGAGTCGTTACCGAAGCGGGAGACGGTGCGCGGCTGGTCGTGGTTGTTCCAGTACAGGGAGTTCCAGCCGCGGCACGTGCAGGCCCTCCTGCCAGTGGGTGAGGACCTTCTTGAGGTCAACCAGGTTGAAGCGGCGGTCGGACCACTTGCCGGTCACGCCACCTTCGGAGGCGTCTACGTCCATGTGCTCGAACTGGAACACCATCTGCAGCTCGTTGCGGTCGAAACCGGTGTAGAGTGCGGCGTCGTCCACGGTCACGCAGGGGGTTTCGCCCACGGTCATGACCGGGTACTTGCTCAAGACCTCGCGGTTCATCTCCTGCAGGAATTCGTGCACGCGCGGGCCGTTCGCTGCAACAGCCAGGGAGTTGTCGAGACCGCCAGCGAGGACTGCCGGGTCCTCGGGGAAGGAGAGGTCCTTAGAAATTAGGTTGATGACGTCCATGCGGAAGCCGTCCACGCCCTTGTCCAGCCAGAAGCGCATGATGTCGTAGACCTCTTCGCGGACCTTCGGGTTCTCCCAGTTCAGGTCGGGCTGCTTGACGGAGAAGTAGTGCAGGTAGAACTGGCCGGTCGCCTCGTCCCATTCCCACACGGAGGGGCTGAAGCAGGAAATCCAGTTGTTCGGCGGAATCGGCTTGCCGTCCTCGTCGAAGCCCTTGGGGTCGCGCCAGATGTAGTAGTCGCGGTAGGGGTTGTCCTTGGAGGAGCGTGCCTGCTTGAACCACTCGTGCTCGTCGGAGGTGTGGTTGACGACGAGGTCCATCATGAGCTTGATGCCGTGCTTGTGTGCGGTTTCGAGTAGCTCATCGAAGTCTTCCATGGTGCCGAACTCGGTCATGATGGCGCGGTAGTCGGAGATGTCGTAGCCGTTGTCGTCGTTCGGGGAAGCGTAGATGGGGGGAGAGCCACAGTACTTCGATGCCCAGGTCTGCCAGGTACGGAATCTTCTCGGTGATGCCGGGCAGGTCGCCGATGCCGTCGCCGTTGGAATCGTTGAAGGAGCGGGGGTAAATCTGGTAGACAACGGGTTCCTGCCACCACTGGGTCTGGGTCGTCATTGTTCTTCCTTTCCTTGGTATGGATGAGTGTTGTGTGGGGCCGCTCTGTGGGCGGCTAAAGTCTGATGCCCTTAGTGCTGGGTGGTGAGGGGCGTCAGGACGCTCTGAGGGGCCCAGCTTGCGGGGTCAATCTCCAGGAGCAGGCCGCTGTGATCGGAAATCGCCTCGGGGGAGTTATCCCGGAAGACCACCGTGTGGGAAGCCACGTCGACGAGGCGGTCGGTGAACACGAAATCGATGCGCTTGGCATCCGAGGAGCCCTCCCAGCCGGCAATCTCGCGGTGCACAGTGTTCTCACCCTTGGTGTGCTTCGCGATGGTGCGGGTATCGATCAGGCCGGTAGAGGTCACGAAGGCGTAGCCCTCGTCGGGCAGGTGCGCGGCGGAGTTGAAGTCGCCGCCGAGCAGTACCGGTGCGGTGCGGGCGCACTCGGCAAGCTCCTGCGAGAGGTGTGCGTATTCCTGCGCGAAGAGGGGCTCGCCGTCGAAGTCCCACCAGGACATGTGGGTGGTAGCGCACCAGAAGGTGCCCGTCTCAGTTTCGATGAGCGTTGCCTGTGCTGCGCGGCGCTGCACCTGGTGGTAGCCGTAGCCGGGGGACATATTGATGGGCTTGATACCGCGAATCGGCAGGCGCGAGAGGATAGCTACGCATTCGTCGTAACGGTCCCAACCGATGTGGGTTTCGGTGAGGGTCCACTCGTAAGTGGCACCCATTTTCGTTGAGCGCCTGCACGAGCAGCAGGGCGTAGTTGTCTTCGCGGACCGGAACGCCGGCGCCGCCGCGGTAGTTGAGGGGCTCCTTCACCACGGGGGTGGAGGTGAGCTGGTTGACTTCCTGCAACGCAATGACGTCCACCTGCTGTTCAATGATGAACTTGGCGAGGGTGCGGATCTTGTCAATCTGATGGATTTCGCACCAGCTGTGCGTATTGAGGGTGAGGAAGCGCATGTATTAAGTCCGGGGTATGTGTGAGGTTGAAGAATGATATGTGCACCGCGCATTGAGGTGGCGAGTGTTTATGCACTCTGACCTATGGGTGCACTGTTTATGCTATCGATTCTGTGCGCTAGGTAATAGGGAAAAAGTCTCATCTGCAGCAAGTATTTTTAACCAGTGCCGGGATATGTTTCAGGTTCTGAAAAACTCTTTCAAAACTCACAGTTTTGGTACCTGTGGGCAGGTATGACCTGGCATTATTGTTTCTGTCTAAAACACATTCGGCATTTAGCGCACGCAGGATATGTGGCACCCGTCTCATATACTTTCGTTTGAGGGTATAAAGATACGGCGTTGCCACCGCAGACCGGCAACGATCGCCGGCACCTGCGTCCGCTCACTCGACAACCCGAAAGGGCGTATAGCCTCATGATGGAAAAAGTACAGAGGTTCGGCTCTGCCATGCTGGCACCCGTTCTTCTCTTCGCATTCGCTGGCCTCGCGGTCGGTATTGCGATCATTGCACAGAACGGCGACCTGATTCCCCTCGCTGCTGACAAGGAAAGCGCGTGGAACCACTTCTGGTCCGTTTGGGAGTCCGGCGCATGGACCGTCTTCAACCAGATGGAACTGCTCTTCGTGATCGGTCTGCCCATTGCACTGGCAAAGACCGCTAACGCACGTGCAGTGATGGAAGCTGCAATGGTCTACCTGACCTTCAACTACTTCGTCGGCGCCATGCTCAAGGTATGGGCAAGGGCGGCACCGGTTTCTTCGACCTGGACTACACCACCGACATCTCTAAGAGCGCGGCAGGTACCGGTCTGAAGATGATCGCCGGTATCAAGACCATGGACACCGGTATCTTCGGTGCAATCATCATCTCTGCAATCGTGGTGTGGGTACACAACCGCTGGTTCGACAAGAAGCTGCCCGACTTCCTCGGTATCTTCCAGGGTTCCCAGTACGTCTACGGCGTCTGCTTCTTCCTGATGATGCCCGTGGCATTCCTGTTCTCCTGGCTGTGGCCCCCTACGCTCAGCACGGCATCTCCTCCCTGCAGGGCTTCTTCATCGCATCCGGCGCACTCGGCGTGTGGGTTTACACCTTCCTCGAGCGCTTCCTGATTCCGACCGGTCTGCACCACTTCATCTACTCCCCGTTCGTCTTCGGTAACGTTGTTACCCCGAACGGTATCGCTAAGGACTGGCCGAGCCACCTGAGCGAGTTCGCTAAGAGCGACAAGCCCCTGAAGGAACTGTTCCCCGGCGGCGGCTTCGCACTGCACGGTAACTCCAAGGTCTTCGCACCCATCGGTATCGCAGCGGCGTTCTACACCACCGCTCGCCCCGAGAAGCGCAAGGAAGTTCTCGCTCTGATGATCCCCGTCAGCCTCACCGCGATCCTGATTGGTATCACCGAGCCCCTCGAGTTCACCTTCCTGTTCCTTGCACCCCCGCTGTTCCTGGTCCACGCAATCCTGGCAGCATCCATGGCTGCAATCATGTACCAGCTGGGTCTGGTTGGTTACATGGGTGGCGGTCTGCTCGACTTCCTGTTCCAGAACTGGATCCCGCTGTGGGCAAACCACTCCGGCACCTACCTCATGCAGATCGGTGTGGGCCTGTGCTTCACCGTCCTGTACTTCGTGATCTTCCGCTTCATGATTCTGAAGTTCGACTTCAAGACCCCCGGTCGTGAAGAAGACGGTGGCGAGACCAAGCTCTACAGCAAGGCAGAGTACAAGGCTGCTAAGGCTGCTGAGAAGGACGGCGGCGCAGCAGCTCCCGCAGCTGACGGCGACCTCTACGCACCCCGCGCAGCAGGCTTCCTCGAACTGCTCGGTGGCGCAGAGAACATCACCACCGTGAACAACTGCGCAACCCGCCTGCGTGTCTCCGTTGCTGATGAGTCCCTCGTCAGCACCTCGGATGCAGACTTCAAGAATGCAGGTGCTCTGGGCCTCGTCCGCAAGGGCAAGGCATTCCAGGTCATCGTCGGCATGGATGTTCCCCAGGTTCGCGAGCGTTTCGAGACCATGGTGAACGAAGCTAAGACCCTCTCCTAAGAGGATTCAGCTTTCAACCGCCTGACGACATGACGCCTCATAGTATAGACTTCGCCGGCGGTATCGGATAACACCGATGCCGCCGGCGAAGCTGTATCCAGGCTCGCACCCAGACTCAAATCTGCTGGCATACACACTCAAAGTGATAGATGACCGTCCTCACCCACCCTGGCCGATGACTCTAGAGCGTGTACTATTTATATATTGCTCACCATCGGATTCAGGAGCTTTGAGTGGATTTACAAGACGTCGTGAATGCGAACCAGCACCGATTCAGTGAAACTGAACGGGAAATTTTGGCATTCATGCTAGAAAACGAAGAGTTCGTTGCAGAGTCAACGATTAACTCTTTGGCACACAAAACGTATACTTCGACCAGCTCGATTATCCGCTTGACGAAGAAGCTGAACTTCTCCGGATTTGCCGAGTTGAAGTACTTCATTAAGTCCTCTCTGAACCGCAGCGAACCCTTCAACCCGCGGTTCATTGAGAGCGGTCGCGAAGATATTCAGCGTACCTACGACTACCTCGAGCACATGGAACTGAGCGGACTGCTCAAGCGCATCCATGAGGCTCGCACCGTGTACTGCTTCGGTACCGGCTACGCGCAGCGCAACGCCGTGCAGGAATTTACCAAGTCCATGCAGGTGTGCGGTAAGTTCTGCCACGTCATCCCGGCGCGCAATGAGTTCGAAAGCGCCATGAACAATATGACCCAGGACGATGTGGTCATCATTGTGTCCTTTTCAGGTCAGACCGAGAACATGCGCGAACACATTAAGATGCTGGCGCTGCGCCGCATCCCCATGATTGCGGTGACCGCCATTGGTGTGAACTACATGTCTTCACACGCCGAGTACTCCCTGCACTACCAGACGACCCCCACCCAGATCAGCACCCAGCGCAAGCCCTACTACTCCTTCGTTGCGCTGTCGGTACTGCTGGACTACATCGTGCGCCGCTATATTGAACACGTTGAACATGAGCGCCGCGAGTCCCTGCAGGACCAGGTGGATGACGCTCTCAACAATGGGGGCGAAATCGACGCCTGACAAGGCAATACTGTGCCCACCTGCCCCTTCACTCACTCCTCCTGAATCCGACCGAATCCGCCTGAGATCATCTGAAAGAGACACCCTGTGACCGCAATTTTCGCGCTCATCGAAAACACCGAGAAGATGCGTAAGTACCTGTTCTGGTACCTCATGATTATCCCCGCGCTGCTACTGCTGTGGATCGCTCTGGGCGCAGCGAACTCCCAGATGGACTTCCAAGCAGCCCTGAAGATTCCCTTCTTCACCGTGGCATTCCTGAACGCATGCCTCAGCCTGCTACTGGGCGGCACCCTCAAATTCGCAGGCGCAGAGAACGAACGCACCGAACGAGCCTACGCCCTGTACCTGACCATTCTGCTGGTCATCATCGGTAACCTGCCCGGCGCAATCCTGAGCTTCTTCCTCTTCCGCTCCCTGCGCTTCGGCAACCTGGAAGGCGAACTAGCACCCAGTACCGTTGGGCGCTTCTGCCTGCCCTGGTCTTCTACGTATTGGTGACCGTAGTGCTACTCGCCGCGAACATCGCAATGTGGTCGAAGTAAGCACAGAGGAACAGACAGCAAGCACGCGGGCACACTAAGCACGCAGGCGCACGCTGACACCCGCCCCGCTTGAAGTACAGCATGAGGCACCCGGGCAGAGGACCCCGGAAGAACCACCATCTTCGGTGTGTACGCGCAAACGTACACCGCACTGACCCACAAGGACACTCACGACGTGAACCAGATTCCCGAGCCTACCGACGCGCAACACGCACCCGGCACCCCGGCTGATACTGCTCAGCCCGCCGCAGCCGCCGCGACCTCAGCAGAGGAAACCCACGAAGTAGCCGACGAAATCAACATCGCCGAGCTGCCCGCACACCTGAACCCCGCCCACGAGGACTTCGATCCCTCGGCGGGGCTTGAGCGCTGGGCAGAACAGATGGACGTCTACACCGGCCCGGACGCGATGCTCGACTTCAACCAGGTCGACTACGTGCACATCGACCTGTCCGAAGCGAACCCCTCCGGTCTGGCTCAGCTACTCGCCGGACGCAAGACCCGCCTCTCCACGATCCTGCGCGACAAGTCGCAGCTCGAGGCGGGTATGCGCTCCGCCCGCACCCTGCGCACCAAGATTTACGAGCTCGCCACCGACCACGGCCTGGACTCAGGCTACTTCGTGGCGGGCACCGCCTCCTGGCTGTCACACGACACCCGCGAGGACGCCGCCGCCTACGAGAAGCGTTTCATCGCGCCGATTCTTATGGCACCGCTGAGCATCACTCCGCACCCGAAGGATGACGACTTCGAGCTGCGCCTCGCCGGTTCCGCACGCCTGAACCCGGCGATGGTCCGCCAGATCAAGCAGGAGTACGGCATCGACCTGGGCACCATGGACGTGGCGCAGCTGGCGAACTCCATGTCCCGTCTGGACCCCGAGCCGGTCATCGAGCGTATGCGCGCATCCGCCGGTCGTATTCCGGGCATGACCATTGAGTCGAAGTACTTCATCTCCACTTTTGCTGATCTGAAGGAAAGCCTGGGCGAGTTGCCGCACACCGCCATCACCCCGCTGGTTCGTGACCTGGCGGCACTGAAGGTTCCCGGCGTGAAGCCGCGCGAGCTCAACGCCCACAACCTGCAGCAGCCCCTGGACCAGCGCGACCCGGCAGAAGAAATGCTCCTGCTGGACGCTGACGCGAACGCCCAGGAGATTATCGACACCGCGGTCAGCGGTTTCTCCTTCACGATTACCGCGGCGCCCGGCACCGAGCCGCTGCGTACCGCCGTGAACATTGCTTCCGCCCTGATGGGTCGCGGTAAGTCCGTGCTCGTGGTGGGCGAGAAGCGCTCTACCCTGGCTGAATTCTCGGCGCTGCTCAAGCGCACCGGCATTGAGAGCCTGCGCTACGACCTGCTTGCCGAGCATGACGCTGAGGCTCAGCGCGCCGAGTTCATTCGCGCGATTGTGCGCAATGAGGGCGCGGAAGAGCCGAACTCTGAGGACCTGAACGAAGAGCTCGTGGCGACCCGTGCCGCGCTGCTCGACCACACTCGTGCCCTGCTGAACAAGGATGCGAACTGGCAGATTTCTGTCTACTCGGCGCTGCAGCGTTTGGCTGAGCTGACCGCCTCCGAGGACGGCCCGGCAACCCGTGTGCGTTTTGACCGCCCCATGCTTGATGCGCTCATGGAGCGTGAGCAGGTGCGCGCCGAGCTGGTGCGCCTGGGCGAGATTGACGGTTTTGCGGCGGCTTCGCGTACCTCCCCGTGGTACCGTGCCCGCCTGGTCAATGATGAGGAAGCCGCCGAGGCGTACGCCCTGGTCATTACCCTCAAGTCCTCCCTGCTGAACCTGCGCGAGGCGATGAACCGCACCAGCGCCATGCTGGGTCTGCGCCGCGGCCGCACCATCGCCGAGTGGGAGTCGCAGCTGGCGATTCTGATGCGCATCCGTGAGACGCTCAAGCGTTTCCGCGCAGACGTCTACGACCGTCCAGTGACCGACCTGATTGCGGCGACTGCATCCGGTTCGTGGCGTCGTGAGAACGGCATCGAGATGAGCAGTATGCAGCGTTCCCGCCTGCGCCGCGCGGCAAAGGAGTACATCCTGCCCGGCGTGAATATTGGTGACCTGCACGAGCAGCTGAAGATTGTTCAGGCCGAGCGTGCCGAGTGGATTCGCCACATTGAGGCGCCCCGCACCCCGCAGATTCCTGAGAACCTGGATCAGCTGGCTGCCGCCCTGAACTCCCTGGTGTCTGAACTGGCGGGCCTAGGCATTGTCCTGGCTGACACCGTTGAGGGCACCGACTTTGTACGCACCGACCTGGATGCCCTGGACGCGCGCCTGGACGCCCTCATGGCGGACCGCGTGCTGCTCATGACCCTGCCGGAGCGTGACGCCCTGACCCAGAAGCTGCGTGAGCGCGGCCTGTCGGAGCTGCTCGATGACCTGTACGCGCGTCAGGTTCCGACCGAGGTTGTTTCCGCTGAACTGGAGCTTGCCTGGTGGCAGTCTGCCTTGGAGTTCTTGCTGCAGCATCACGAGGGTAAACTGCTGGACGGCGACCGCCTGCGCGATATGGAGTCCCGTTTCCGCCGTGCCGACTACGCCCACATGACTAGCGCCCCGGCGCGTCTGCTGGCGAAGGTTGCTCGCGTGTGGACTGAGCGTATTGAGTCTGAGCATGATCAGGCAGCGTACCTGAAGAGCCAGCTGCGCGGCTACGAGTTCGTGCTCGAGGAGCTGCTGACTCACGCCCCGGTGATGGCACGTACCCTGCTGCCGCTGTGGACTGCGAGCCCCTTCGCCCTGGCGCGTAAGGTTCCCGCCTCCATGCGTTTTGATACGGTGCTGCTGCTGGACTCCGAGTCGACCCCGCTGGCAGCGAACCTGCCAGCGATTACCCGCGCCGACCAGGTGATTGCCCTGGGCGACCCGCATTCGGGTTATCCCTCGCCGTTCATCGTGTCCGCCCCGACCTTTGGGGCGCCGGAACCGGCAGGTGAGCAGCTGGACAGCACCTTCGACGTGCTCGCTACCGTACTGCCCAACCGCACCCTGGCGATGCTGCACCGTAGCATGGACCCGGTGATTCTGGACTACCTGAACCGTGAGTTCTACGGTTCGCAGCTGCATGCGGCTCCGGTGAGCCGCGCCTCCGCCCAGCCCGCCGGTTCGCTGACCGTTGAGTACATTGATACTCGCGGTAAAGTGAGCGATAACGCGAACCTGGATTCGCCCGGTGTTGAAGTGGAGCGCGTGACGAACCTGGTGCTTGAGCACGCCTACCGTACCCCGGATCGTTCGCTGGCGGTGGTGACGGCTAGCCCGAAGCACGCTCAGCGTGTGGCTGAGTCGGTGCGTCATGCCTTTTGAGCCTGTACCCGCAGCTGGCGCCGTTCTTCGCCGCTGGTGAGGAGTCTTTCCGCGTGGTCGACCTGACCCGCGCCGAGACCCTCGAACGCGATACCGTGATTTTCTCCCTGGGTGTGGGTCGTGCCCGCCTGGGTCAGGCGTCCTACGATTTGGGTCAGCTGTCTGCTGAGCATGGCCGCCAGGGCTTTGTGGTGGCGTTGACTCGTGCACGCCGTGCCCTGCGCATTGTCTCGTGCATTGACCCCTCCGAGCTGGACCCGCAGAAGCTGCATCATGGCGCGGTGGATTTCTACCACCTGCTGCGTGAACACGCGGAACGTCAGGCGCGTGAAGAGGTGGAAGCGAAGGCACAGCGCGTGCCGGAGACCCTGCCGCGTAACGCGTTCTTGGCCGTCGACGACGCGGACACCCCGGATTTGGGCGACTGGCTGCTGAACGATTTGGTGGCGCGTCTGCAGCTCGCGGTGTGCGTGTGACCCGCGGTGAGGGCGATATCGCTCTGATTGCGCACGCCCCGGAGAAGCTGGCGGCTGAGCCGGTTCCCGCGCTGGGTGTGGCTCCCGTGGTCTCTTCGAACCCGAGTGTTCCGGCGGCTATGCCGCTGGTGGCGTGCTCCGATGGTGAGCCGAATTATGCGCGTGCTTCGGTGCGTGAGCGTACCCGCCTGGTGCCGGAGCGTCTGAGCCGCACGGGCTGGAACTACATTACGCTGGGCACCCTGGAAGTATTTGCTGATCCGGACGCCGTGGTGGCGCGCGTGCTGCACTACCTGGATATGGACGAGGATGCTGAGGTCCGTGGCTAGTTATTCGTCGACGCCGAAGCCTCGCCGCGGTCACCGCCGTGTGAGCGGCGGCGGCTCGGTGAGCGGGGCTGAGCCTCTGCTGGTGGGTGTGACGACGCCTCCGGTGGTGGCTTCGGGTGCCTCGTCTGCTGCGGGGGCTTCCGCGAAGAAAGCTGATGCTCAGAACCTGAACTCGCAGAATGCAGGTTCCCCGAAGACAGGTTCTCAGAGAGCGGCTACTTCCGCGCAGCCGCTGACCCCGGAGGAGCGTGAGCGTCTGGAATGGATGAGTCAGCAGCGTCCTCCGCATTGGGGTAACAATATCGTGTAGCGCCTCCGAGTCGGGAGTGCTTCTTAAACGCCGAGGGGCGGGGCAACATGTGTTGCCCCGCCCCTCTCTTTTTGGCTGGTGTGGAACTTCCGTTTAGGAGTTTCCCTTGTCGGTGCTGTAGAAGCCGGAACCTTTGAAGGTCACTCCGACGGTGTTGTAGCGCTTGCGCAGGGTTTCTTCGCCGCACTGCGGGCAGATGCGCAGTGCATCGTCGCTAAAGGACTGGCGCTGTTCAAAGACGTGGTTGCAATTCTTGCACTGGTAAACGTAGACCGGCATTTTGTCCTTCTGTATCCGTTTTCGCTGGGATGGTTTATTAACGTGGTTTGAGTGTACCGCTTTTGAAAGGTTGGGAGCTATTTGCGTTTTCTTCTCAAATAGCTATTTCTGTTTCTTTTCGTCTTTTTCGTGAGTGATTTTGTTGGTGTGTCCCGAATATCTTTGTGCTTTTGCAGAAAGATGCGGGGTGTCAATCAGGAGTGAAACGGGCACGAGAGAATCGGGTACTTTTAGACCTGCTAACGGGTGCGGTAGATACCCTGCTCGGTGAGGATGACCGGCAGAATAGCATCCCACTGGTCGTAGGGGACAGCCTCGTAGATTTCGTCGCTGAAGACGATACCGATGCTCTGCTCCTCCAGCTGTTGTGCGCTGAGCAGGGGAATAATGCGGTCGTAGTAGCCGCCTCCCTGACCGAGGCGGTGCCCGCCGGCATCAAAGGCGAGTGCGGGGATGAGGCGCAGGTCGGCGTCGACGAAGGCGCGTTCGTCCTGTTCTTCGCCTTCGGGTTCCGGGATGCCCATGGGGCTGAGCGGATGCTCGACGGCAGGATCCCAGTGCACCCAGGCGAGTTTGCGACCGGGGCGTACGACGGGCACGAGGATGCGGTGTCCGTCCTTGTGCAGGCGGGTTAGTGCTTCGATGATGGGCGGCTCGGACTTGGTGGGCAGGTACGCCGCAATGGTGCCGGGGGAGTGGAGCCGCTGCGCGACCGCCTCGAGGATGTGGGCGGTGAAGAGCTCCTGCATCTGCTGCTGACCGCGTTCGCCGCGGTGGCTGCGCGCGGTGAGGCGGCGCGGGCGGATCTGGGAGCGGAGAATGTCTTTGTCCAGGGAGATGTCGTCTGGGCTGGCGCCGGCGTCGGAGTTGCTGGCGGCGGGTGCGGTGTTGAGGTGCATGGTGTGTCCCATCGTCGTTGCGGGTTGCGGGTGAAGGGGGAGCGTCCCGTAGAGGGAAGGGAGATGTGTTATTCCCGGGCTGAGAGGTATCCGCGAGTAAGGACGAAAACATCCTTGTAGGCTACGAAAATACCCGATTCTGCCGGGGCTGTAGATTCCACTTTTTAGTATAGGGTTTGAGAAAAATAGCGCTGAGTTCTGCGGGGCGCATTTTCTTTGCACGTCGAAGAATGTACTTGCGTGGATATGCAATTAGTCACGTTGAAGATTTTTTCATGTCATAGTGCTGATAATTCGCCTTAAGTACTTTACAACTTAGGGTATTCTTGTGGCATGGCTACTGAAATTAAGTCTGTTACTAAGGCAGTTATTCCTGCTGCTGGTCTGGGCACCCGATTCCTGCCCGCAACGAAGGCAACCCCCAAGGAAATGCTCCCCGTCGTCGATCGCCCCGCGATTCAGTACGTGGTGGAGGAAGCAATCCGTGCCGGTCTGAACGACGTTCTGATGATTACCGGCCGTAACAAGCGTGCTCTCGAGGATCACTTCGACCGCGTTCCCGTTCTGGAGCAGCAGCTCGCTGAGCAGGGTAAGGACGCCCTGCTAGCATCTGTTGTTGAGACCAATGAGCTCGGTGGCGACCTGCACTACGTGCGTCAGGGCGACCCCAAGGGCCTGGGGCACGCTGTTCTGCGCGCAAAGCGCCACGTTGGTGACGAGGCATTCGCTGTTCTGCTCGGCGATGACCTGATTGACGAGAAGGAAGACCTGCTCTCCCGCATGGTGGAGGTTCAGGAGCGCACCGGCGGCTCCGTCGTTGCCCTGATGGAGGTTCCTCGCGAGGCTATTTCCGCTTACGGTGCAGCTGCTATTGAGGCTGTTGAGGGCGAAGACGGTTTCGTGAAGATTACCGGTCTGGTTGAGAAGCCTGCTGCTGATGAGGCTCCCTCGAACTACGCTGTGATTGGCCGTTACGTTCTGAGCTCGAAGGTCTTCGAGGTTCTGGAGAACACCGCTCCGGGCCGCGGCGGCGAGATTCAGCTGACCGACGCTCTGCAGACCCTGGCTCAGGGCGAGGGTGAAGGCGAAGGCGTCTACGGCGTGGTCTTCTCCGGCCGCCGTTTCGACACCGGTGACAAGCTGTCCTACCTGAAGGCAAACGTTATTCTTGCTGCTGAGCGTCCCGAGTTCGGTGACGACCTGCGCGCATGGCTGAAGGATTTTGTCGCAGAGAACTGCTAATTACTCTGCATCCGCTCTCTGATGAGGGCAGCCGATAAATACCAACCACGCTGAGGAAGGCGTTCTTTCCGGTGGGGCGTTTTAGCCCCCATGGGAGGGCGCCTTCCTTTGCGTCGTTCGTGTCCGTTATGCGTGTGGCGTGCTGCTGGGTGAGGGTCCAGAGTGTGTCTTGTGCAGGGACGCGACGACGTCGTAGTGCGCATATTCCTTCTGGGGTATATGCGCATATCCAGCCCGATTCTTGCCGCTTATGGAAAGCATCGGGAATATAAGGGTATGATTAAAGTCTAGGGATAAAGGGACGATAGAGGGCGACCTGATATGACGCTGTTGAACACCTCGGGTGTGTTGGTAATTCTGACCGTGATTTTGCTGCTGTGGTTTGTGCCCAGGAGCCTGCGTCGCGCGCCCGCTGGTCCTTCCGTGGAGCCCGAGCGTCCCTTGATTAGTGCCGAGCGTACTGCGGAGGATATTCTCGCCTCCGCTGGCGTGCTGTTGAATGAGTCGGAGGCGTACCAGTCTTCCGATCACGCGGTGGCGCCGGGTACTTCTCTGCCTTCTTCTGCTCTTCCGCAGGCTTCTTCCCGTTCCTCCCACGCTGTAGAGGATGCCGTTCAGCCTGCCCCGGATACGGCTTCTATTTCGCAGATTCGCGATTCTTCCCCGACTGCTCCCTACACCGATGAAATTCCGGTGGTGGAGGAGCCGAAGCCCTCGCCGCTGTCCTACTTGATACCTCGAGCCCGAGCGGTATCGCCCTGCTGGTTGCAGCTGGTCTGGGCGTGCTTGCCCTGGTGACCGGTCTTCTGGCGCTCTTTGGCGTTCTGGCGTGGGGTTGGGCTGTTCTCTTCCTGATTCTTGCTGGCGGCGCATGGGCTGTGAGTCGTTTTGGTCTGCTGGAGTCTGTTGCTAACCAGGTCAAGGCGAGCCGCGATGCACGCCAAGCTAAGGCAGAAGATGATGAGGATGACGAAGCTGAGGACGAAGCCTACGAAGAGTCCGATGAACATGAAGAAGCCGGCGATGATGCTTCTGAGCCTGTAGAGGACTCGGCGGCTGAGGGTGTGGAGCCTGAAGTTGCTGAAGAGCCTGCACATCATGCTCGCCCCGCCACCCGTGAGGCTACTACCCGCAAGTCTATACACGGTGTGAACCGCGAGGCGGCACGTCCGAGCCGCGCGCACATCGCGGTGGAGTCCTCCGATGAGGCTCCCGAGGCGGCTCCTCGTGCGGAAGCGCCTGCTGCGGCACCTGCTCATTCTTCTCGTGCCGTACCTGCCCGTTCTGCCCGCGCGGCGGAGGCGCCCGTCGCACACCGTCAGGAGCGTCGCCAGCAGCAGCGTCCGAGCCGTTTCCAGCCGATTCGCCGTGGTAGCGTGCTCTTCGATCAGGAGAGCGGTTCCGCTACTTCCTCCGGTGCACCGCGTACTGCGGCACAGCCTCAGCGGGTAGCGCAGGCTCCGGTTGCTCCGAGCCAGCCTGTCCAGCCTCAGCCCGCACAGCCCGCTCAGGCACCCGTACAGGCTCCCGCCAAGCCGGTAGCAGCTCAGCCTGCACCAGCCACCCAGGCACCTGTGCAGCCGGTAGCAGCTCCCGCACAGCAGTCGGCTATTCACCCGGATCAGCCGGTGGCTCGTCAGGCTCTGCGCGATGGTTCGCCCGTCCGCCAGGCGCCTGCGGCACCTGCTACTCAGGCTCCCGCTCAGCCGGTTCCCGAAGAGATTCCTCTGCCGGATGTCCTGGATGATTCCGAGTTCGATGCGCTGGATATCGCCTCGCTGAACGACCCGGCTCTTTCGACCGGTGCTACTGCGACCGGCGGTGTTCGTGCGACGAACCGCCACCCCGGTGCTGGCTCCTCCTTTGAGGCTGTGAGCAACACCTGGAACCCGGTTCAGTTGCCCAAGCCGCTGAGTGCTCTGCACCGCCAGGACAAGAACCAGGGTAAGAAGTAGACTTTGCTCCAGTCACGCATAAAACCCCGACAGTTCACACTGTCGGGGTTTTTGTGTGCCTGGGGATGATTGGGAAGAAGTTAAAAAGAAAAGGAACCCCGTCCATGGGGTTCCTTTTCTAGCATCACACACAGGAAGAAAGTCTTCTAGACCGATTAGGAAGGCCTTCCCACAAGGCCTGCCCTATTCGGTAATAAAAATATATCCTAATTCCCGTGCGGGTGACAAGCCGAAAATAGCGACACCCTGTCAATAAACTAAGGCTTACCTAAGTGAAATCCGCGCCATTGCAGGCGAAAAGGGGCAATAACCCCGACCGAAAAAAGTTTAAAAATTTTTTTCTGCCACCTCCAAAAGTCGAATAAGAAGCCTCAAAAAACCTTCAATCAGGTTAATATCGCCCACTCATGAGAGAATAGCCGGGTGAAAGATTGGTTTGACGCACTCCCGATTGAGGTTGCCCTAGCTTTCATGTGGGTGGTCGGAATCGTCCGCACCAGCATCGTGTACGCTCTTGGTGCGCTTGCTGCTGAAGGCGGTGCCCGCCTCGACCGCATCCGCAAAGCCATGGACAGCCCGCTCTACCGTAAAGCGCGCCGCTTGATTAACCGGTGGGGCGTTATTGCTGTGCCCCTCTGCTTTCTCACCGTAGGTCTGCAAACCGCGGTCATCATCACGACCGGCTTCACGAAAATGCCTCTGCGCCGCTGGGTTCCTGCGATGCTGGTTGGAACCTTCATCTGGGCATCTATCTACACCACCATTGGCTTTGCAATTCTTGCCGCGCTTGGCCTGGAGCCGTGGATGTTCCCCTCTCGCCCTCGCTATTGTTATTACGGTGCTGGTCATTGTGGCTCAGCTGCGCGAACGCCGCATTAACCACGAAACCGTTGAGAACACTGCGGATAACATCACCGAGAACTAGTCCTACCTTCAGCGGGGATAGGTGCATTATCTCGCAGGGTTGAGGCCGCTCACCTAGCCTCAATGCCCCCGCCCAAGATGTGCTAGCGTGGAGGGATGAGTTCATCCGCATCCTCCACCGCAGGTATCCCCGAAGAGCAGCACGTCAACGAGCATGCTCTCACCGAGCCCAACGCCGAGTTGAGAGCGCCCGAAAACGTTACCGACCAGGTAGAAACCGAAGCGCCCACCGAGGCCCCCACCCGCGTGTACCTGCATCCCGAGCAGCTGGCAATGATCCAGACCCCGGAGGCTCTGCCCGTGCCCGTGCTGCAGCGCTCTGTGCTGCGTGTTAGCTACGTGCCGGCTATTATGCCCGGTAAGTGGTTCAACCGCTGGCATGAGCGTTTCGGTGACCGCGTGCAGCTGGCGGAGGTGCCCGTGCGCGAGGCGCGCGGCCTGGACTCCCTGCATCAGGACCTGTGCCTGATTGATCCCGCCGATAACCCCGCCGCTGAATCCGCTGCTGGATCCTCCGTTGAATCCGCCGCTGGGTCAGCAGAAGAGGGAACCGCCGTCTCTGAGGCACCCGCTGAGGATAGCGCCGAGGCTACCGAGCACGCACCCATCGCGCGTAAGGCTGTGCCCGAGAACCCCTTCGCGCACATGAGTATTGTGCGCCCCGACCGTGAACCGGCAAGCACCGACGGCGAGAAGTACCATAGCATCCGCCTCTACGAGGAGCTGCCCGTGGTCATTTTGCCGGTGGACCATGTGCTCACCGTACTTGATGAGGTGCCCGTGGAGGAGCTTGCCGAAGAGTTCCTGCTGCAGCCCGCCTCCGATATTCCCGCCTATGAGGAAGTCTCCCGTGCATGGCGTGAGAGTGCCGGTCGTATCGTGCCCGAAGGTCTGACCGATAAGGAAACCATCGAGCTGGTTGCCGCCGGTGTGGGCCTGTACATTGTGCCCATGTCCATTGCGCGTTTCTACCACCGCAAGGACCTCACCTACCGCCCCGTTGCGGGCCTGGACCTCTACCCGGTGCACCTGGTGTGGCCGCGTGCCCCCAAGGGCGAGCCGCGTAGCGAAGAGCTCGAAGCGCTCCTGCAGGACTTCATCGGTATTGTGCGTGGCCGCACCGCAACTAGTGAGCGCGGTAGCGAAACCCGACAGGCACGCGCCGAACGTATCGCCGCCGAAAAGGCAAAGGAAAAAGCGAAGGCACGAGCCGCCAACGCCCGCCGCGAAGCACGCGATAAAAAGCGCGCCAACGCCAAGAAAAACGGTAACGCGCGCCAGCACGCTCGACAGTCCGCCAAAGCCGCCAGCGCACGCCGCGGCAAGAAACGCTAACGAACGATAGACGGTAAAATCAAACCATGGCATTAGCAATGGAAACCCGACCCGCAGCCTACGCAGTGATCATTGAGCAGGGCAAGCTGCTCATGACCCGCTGGGTGCCCGAAGACCGCGCACTCAGCCCCCCTCTGGTCCCTGCCCGGCGGCGGCATGGAACCCGGCGAACAGGCCGACGAAACCGCGCTACGAGAGACCCTCGAAGAGACCGGTTACAGCGTCGCCATTGAAGACATTCTGGGCGTGCACGCCGGACACTTCCCCGTGCGCTCCACCCAGAAAGACCCGCAAGCGCTACCCTTCTGCGCCCTGCGGGTGGTTTTCCGTGCCCACATTGTCACCGGCGAACTGCGCCACGAAATCAACGGCTCCTCCGACACTGCACGCTGGGTACCCATCGCTGAGCTGGACACCATCCGCTACGGCACCCTCATCGACGAGGTCGCCTCCATGATGGGCTACTCCAACGCCGCCAGCTGGGCACGCGAATACCGCGAATTTCTTGCCGACGAAAACGCACGGAAGCTTCCCTAATGAACCGACTAACCCTCACCCGCCGTGCGGCGCTCACCTCCCTGGCGCTCATGCCGCTGCTCGCCGCCTGCGGTAGCAATGACACGACCCCGCAGGTGGACCCTTCCGCATCCAGCTACGGTACCCTGCGTATCGGCTACGGCGCCCTGCGTGAGATGCGCGCTGTCGCGCACGTGTATGCGCGTGCCCTGCGCCAGGTCGGCTACTCCGTTGAACTTGTTGACACCGACAACAGCCGCGCTACCGCCCTGCGCGGGCTCATGGTTCCTTCGGCTAATTCCGCCACCCCTACCGCTACTCTGCCCGACGACGAGGAAACCGGTAGCACCACTGCCGCGGCCCTTGAATCGTTGGACCTGGTCATCGACTACAGCGGCGACCTGCTGCTCTACCTGACCGACGACGGCAAAATTAGCCCCGCCGCCGCACAGAACGAACGTATCGCCGCCTCCGTGAGTGCCTCCGCTCAAGCCGCAGGCGTGACCCTGCCCCCGGCGGCCCCACCCCCACCGCGGAGGAGAGCACCGCCTCCGCGCATGCTACGGACGGTACCGCGAGCCCCACCGCAAGCTCCACCCGCTCCGCAGACCCCATCAACCTGCGTGCCATGAGCACCACCGACATGACCAATGCCATCTCGCGCATCCTGCCCGAAGAGCTCATGCTCCTCAACGGCGCCCACGCCACCAACAAGGATGTGCTGGTTACCACCCGTGCCGTGAGCGCCCGCCACAAGCTCAACTCCCTCGCGAACCTGCGCGATGTGCAGTCGAGCCTGGCGTTCTCCATCCCGACCGGGTACTCCAGCGGCACCTACGGCGTGGATTCTTTGCGTAGCCTCTACCGTTACCGTGTGCACGACCCGAAGATTCAGGACGACCCCGCCGAGCGCGTCAACGCCCTCACCGCAGACACCGTGCAGGTGACCCTGCTGCACAGCAGCGACTCCGCGATTGAAGAGAACCGCCTGGTCACCCTGGAAGACCCCTCGACGGCGCTTTTGCAGCAGCAACTGGTGCCCATTATCCGCCGTACCCTGCCAGATAGCGCCCGGACGGCAATTAACCGCGTATCATCTACATTAGACACGGGTAACCTCTCGTTCCTGTTGCGTCTGACTAGCGGTTCCAACCCCATCGCAGATGATGACGCAGCACAATTCATTTTGGATCACCCTAGAAAGTAAATCATCATGACGAAGTACCGTCAGTCCTCAAAGTTGAGCAACGTCCTGTACGACATCCGCGGCCCCATTCTGGATGAAGCCAATCGCATGGAAGCGATGGGCCACCGCATCCTCAAGCTGAACATTGGTAACCCCGCGCCCTTCGGCTTTGAGGCGCCGGATGCCATCATGATGGATATCATTCGTCACCTGCCCGAAACTCAGGGCTACTCTGACTCCCGCGGCCTCTACTCGGCACGTACCGCCATTGTGCACCACTACCAGAACCGCGGCATCATGAACCTCGACACCGAATCTATCTACTTGGGTAACGGTGTGTCTGAGCTGATCCCGATGACCCTGCAGGCACTGTGCGAGACCGGCGACGAAATCCTGGTCCCCATGCCCGACTACCCGCTGTGGACCGCAGCCACCGCGCTGGTCGGCGGCAAGCCCGTGCACTACCTCTGCGATGAGGAAAACAACTGGTACCCGGATATTGAAGACATTAAGTCGAAGATTACCGAGCGCACCAAGGGCATCGTGGTTATTAACCCGAACAACCCGACCGGCGCCGTCTACCCGCGTTCCGTGCTTAAGCAGATTGTGGATGTGGCACGCGAACACGGTCTGGTCGTGTTCTCTGATGAGATTTACGAAAAGATTACCTACGATGGCGCAGAGGCCATCAACATGGCGACCCTCACCGGCGACGACGTGCTCTGCCTGACCTTCTCCGGCCTGTCCAAGGCATACCGCGTCTGCGGTTACCGTGCAGGCTGGGTCGCTATCACCGGCCCGAAGAAGGACGCCGCAAGCTACCTTGAGGGTATTCACCTGCTCGCCTCCATGCGCCTGTGCGCCAACGTTCCGGCACAGCACGCCATCCAGACCGCGCTCGGCGGCTACCAGTCCATTAACGAGCTGATTGTTCCCGGCGGCCGCCTGTACGAGCAGCGCACCCTGGCGCACAAGATGCTCAACGAGATTGACGGCATCAGCTGCACCAGCGCGGACGGCGCTCTGTACCTGTTCCCGAAGATTGATGTTGAGCGCTTCGACATTACCGACGATGAGCAGTTCGCCCTGGATCTGCTGAAGAGCCAGAAGATTCTCTTCAGTCACGGCCGCGCGTTCAACTGGAAGGACCCGGACCACTTCCGCCTGGTGTTCCTGCCGGATACGCAGACCCTCACCAGCGCCCTGGAGCGCCTGGGCAACTTCATGGCTGACTACAAGCAGAAGCACTAGCCCTGCCACCTCTGCTTTGTGACAGACGAAAATAGCCTGCCCCGCAGTTCTGATGAGCTGCGGGGCAGGCTATTTTTGTTTGACGGCTGGCGGATGTGCCAGAGCGGGTGCTGGAAGCGGCTTTAGTTTGCCGGGCTCTCCTGACCTGCCTGTGCGCCGCGTGCCGCGTTCAGGCGCTCCTGCGCGCCCTGCAGCCACGCCTCGCAACGGGCGGCGAGTGCCTCGCCACGCTCCCACAGGGCGATAGAGGTCTCCAGGTCACTGGCGCCGGACTCCAGCTGGCGTACGACCTGCTCCAGCTCGGCACGCGCCTGCTCGTAGCCGAGAGTTTCGACGGGTGCGCCCAGCTCGGCGCTGTTGAAGCTAATGTTCTCGCTCATTGATGAACCTTTCAGAGGTAAAACCTAGGGATAAAAACTAGAGGTAAAACGTAGGGGTATCGATGTTTAGGAGATGTTTGAGGGATCCGTAGAAGTCACGGTTGCCTGCGCCGAACCGGTCGCCGCACGCACCGTAATCTGCTCGCCCTCACTCAGCGCCGAAGCGTCACGCACAATAGCGCCCGCGGCATCCTGAACGATGGAGTAGCCGCGGTTGAGCGTCTGCGCGGGAGATAGCGAACGCACCCGCGCCAACGTATGCGACAGAGTCGCCGACTCACGCTCCAAGCGGTGCTGCACCGAACGGTGAGCGCGCTCGCGCAGCTGGCTCAGCTCCTCCACACGCATGAGCAGGGAGGACTCCGGGTGGGTGAGCACCGGGCGGCTCCGCAGCTGGGCAATGTAGTTCATCTGCATGCCCACGTAGCCGAGTACCGCGCGGTCCAGGCGGGCGCGGGCCTCGGTGATGCGGGCGGTTTCCTCGGAAATGTCGGGCACAATGCGCTTACCCGCATCGGTGGGGGTGGAGGCGCGCAGGTCGGCGACCGCATCGAGGATGGGGGAGTCTGCCTCGTGACCGATTGCCGAGACTACCGGGGTGGCCGCCGCCGCGACGGCGCGGATGAGCGCCTCCTCAGAGAAGGGCAGCAGGTCTTCGAAGGAGCCGCCGCCTCGGGCGATGACGATGACGTCCACCTCCGGGTGGGCGTCCAGTTCGGCGAGCGCGGCAATGACCTCAGCCGCCGCGCCTTCACCCTGCACGCGGGTATTGCGCACCTCGAAGACCACGCCGGGCCAGCGCAGGGAGGCGTTGCGGATAACGTCCTTCTCCGCGTCAGAATCGCGACCGGTAATCAGACCCACACGATTCGGCAGCATGGGCAGCGGCTTCTTCCGCGCGTCAGAGAACAGCCCCTCAGCGGCGAGAGCTTCACGTAGACGCTGCAGCTGCTCGTGCAGGTTGCCGGTGCCGACCGCGTACACTTCCTTGCCGATGAGGGAGAGCTTGCCGTTCTTCCACAGGCTCGGCTTGGCGCGGGTGACGATGCGAGCGCCTACGGTCACATCAGCCGCCAGACCGCTACCGGCACGCCCGAAGAGCGCGAGGGTGAAGGAGAAGTCTTCGTTGAGGTCTTTGAGCTCCATGAAGACGTTGCCGCCGCGGCCGTTGAGGGAGGCGACCTGCGCCTCCACCCAGAGCTCGGGAACCTTGTCTACGTAGTTTTTGAGGTTCTGCGCGAGCAGGGCGAGGGGCCAGGGGTTGGTGGCGGTGGTTTCCTGAGACTTCCCGGGAAGCTGCCGCTCGTGCACGGGTGGCACCACCAGTGCGGGTGCCGGTTGCGCTGCGGAGGGGTTGTAGAAGTTCATGCCTTCTATTGTCCCTGATTGGTCGGTTATGCGCCTGCGCACAGGTCAGCCTGGCGACTCGGGTAGCTTGCACGCAGTGCAGGCAGAACTTAGCTTCTGGCGCATTCTGCGGGTCTGAATCGGCTTTGAACACTGTGAGCGGGTACCCTAGCTCATGCGCTCACCCGATCAGTCAGCACATCAGAACAACGCCCTCAACACCGCCGCGGCTTCGTCAGCGGCGGGTACTGGCGCGCAAAACTACCCGGCGGACGCGACCCGAGTCGTCGACACCCGGATTACCCGCACGGACGGTTACTACACAGCGGATGAAGACACCACCCTGCTACAGCCTACGCGCACGCTCGGCCACACCGCAGCCCCCACCAAGGCTGAACTGCAGGCTGCCCCGGAGCCTCCCTTCGCGGCAGGTTTGCGGAGGTTCCTGACCGTTGTGCTGTGCGCCCTTGCCCTGGTGACCGGACTGGGTGCAACCGCGGGCGCCTGGGTGAACTCAAAGCTCATGTCAGAGCGTGGTTTCTCGCAGATTTCCTCCACCCTGGCGGAAGATTCGCAGCTCGCCTCACGCATCGCGGACGGCGCGGTCGAAGACCTCATGAACTCCGAAGCTATGACAACCTTCCTCGACGGCACCAAACAAAGCGGCTTATACTCCATTCTTGTAAAGCCGACACAAGACGGCATACGTTCCCTGCTCAACCGTTCCGCGGCTGAGCTGTCAAAAACTGAAGAATATCGAAGCCTCTGGAAGGAAATAGCCGAGGAAACTCGCCGCTACAACCTCGAACACCAGGACGGTCCCGCCGTCATTGTGCTCACCCCCTTCTACCGTGCGCTGGATGCGAAGGTCGGCTCTATCGGCTCCTTCGACCCGGACCTGACGAAGCTCGGCCCTGAAACCCTCAACATTGACCGGGTAAAGGACGGCAACAACCAGCAAGAGCAGCAGGAGTGGTTCCTGCACGCCGGCATTAACCGTGCCGCCGCGCTGGGCAAATCCACCGTGCCGCTGACCGTCATCTCGGTGCTGAGCCTGCTGCTGGCTACGTTGCTGGCACCCAGGCACCGCATCCTGGTGCCGGTGGTCACGGCTCTGCTCTACGCCCTGCTGGGCTGGGGCGCCGCAGCCTGGTTTGGCGGCCAAAGCCCTGAAACCCTGGGAATTACCAGCCACAGCACCGCCGGAACGGCGCTGATTACCGGGGCATGGAACCAGCTTGCACCGTCACTGACCGGGCACTTGCAGGCGGCGGCAAGCTACGGGCTGGTCATGGCGATCCTCGCCCTGCTGCTCGGTATTCTGATTCGCCTTATCGCACTGGGACGTAGCCCTGCGAGCGGTGCCACAGTCATCACACACTAAAAGTCCGAACAACGTAGGATAGTAACCATGTCCACTGAAACTATTACCCTGGGCCTGCCGCCCATACCCCGCGAGCGCCGCAGCCGCGCCGACGTTGAAGCCGCCGCACCCGTCACCGGTGAAAAGAAAGTCCTGCTCGCCACCCCGCGCGGTTACTGCGCAGGCGTTGACCGTGCCGTGATCGCTGTTGAGAAGGCGCTGGAGCACTACGGTGCGCCCGTCTACGTGCGCAAGCAGATTGTGCACAACCGCCACGTGGTGGAGACCCTGGAAAAGCAGGGCGCTATCTTCGTTGATGAAGTGGACGAAGTTCCCGAAGGTTCCGTGACCGTGTTCTCGGCGCACGGAGTGTCCCCGGCGGTGGTTTCCGCAGCCGGCGACCGCTCCCTGAACACTATTGACGCGACCTGCCCGCTGGTGAACAAGGTGCACCGCGAGGCTGTGCGCTTCGCCAAGCAGGACTACGACATCCTGCTCATCGGCCACACCGGCCACGAAGAGGTCGAGGGTACCGCCGGTGAGGCGCCCGAGCACATCCAGATTGTGAACTCGCCCGACGAGGTGGACCAGGTGACCGTCCGCAACCCGGAGAAGGTCGTCTGGATTTCTCAGACCACCCTGTCCGTGGATGAGACCCTGGGAAACCGTGGCGCGTCTGCGTGAGCGTTTCCCGTCCCTGCAGGATCCGCCCTCTGACGATATCTGCTATGCAACCTCCAACCGCCAGGGCGCTATCAAGGAGATCGCTCCGCGCGCAGACCTGGTGATTGTGGTGGGTTCGGCGAACTCCTCGAACTCCGTGCGATTGAAGGAAGTAGCACTCGAATACGGCGCTAAGCGTGCCGAGCGTGTGGACTTCGCACACCAGGTGGACGAGTCCTGGTTCGAGGGCGTGGCAACCGTGGGCCTGACCTCCGGCGCGTCCGTACCCGAGGTGCTGGTTCAGGAGGTGTTGGCTCTGCTGGCCGAGTACGGTTACACCACCATTGAAGAGGTTGAGACCGCGAAGGAAGATATTCTCTTCTCCCTACCGAAGGAGTTGCGTTCCGCGTTGAAGAACGACGAGAACGTGGGCCGTCAGCTCGGTGGCCGCGGCGCTAAGCCCAACCGCTAATACTTTTAGCCTATGACCCCGTGTCATCTTCCCTACGTGGGGAGAAGACGCGGGGTCTTTCGTGTCTGAGGATGCACAGGTAGGGGGGAGAAGCGCAGCTCTGCGGTCACGCTACGCGGGGGAGTGCCCCCTCTGCGGCGCTGGGGCGCCTTGAGGACGGAGCCCCCGCTTCGCGTGACCGCCTCCGCTGCCGCCTCGTTGCCCAGGGCCTATTACCCCGGAAATTACCGCGTCATACCAACCCCTCTGCGAACTCATGACATTTGTCATGTGCAGGTCATGACACTCTGTACCGCAGCGGCGCGAAAACCGGCGGTGTAATAGAAACATGAACACCGCAGCACTTCAGAACAGCAAGCACAACACCGCAGAAACCGTTATTTCCGCCCGCTCCCTCCGCCAGGTTTTCACCACCCGTGCGGCAGGCACCGTGGTCGCCGTCGACTCGATTGACCTGACCGTCAAGCGCGGCGAAATCATCGCCCTGCTCGGCCCCAACGGTGCAGGTAAGACCACCCTCATCGACATGATTCTTGGTCTGACCCAGCCCAGTGGCGGCGAGTTGAGCGTCTTCGGTCGCAACGCCTCCGAGGCGGCACGCGCCGGTCTACTCGGTGCGGTTCAGCAGACCGGTGGCCTGCTCAAGGACCTGACGATTCGCGCCACGGTCGAGATGATTGCCGCCCTGTACCCCAAGCCTATTGACGTGGATGAGGTACTCGCCGGCGCCGACCTGACCGAGATTGCTAAGCGTAAGGTCGGCAAGTGCTCGGGCGGTCAGCAGCAGCGTCTGCGTTACGCCCTGGCGACCATGCACTCGCCGGAACTGCTGATCCTGGACGAGCCGACCGCCGGCATGGACGTGAATGCGCGCCGCACCTTCTGGGAGCGCATGGAAGCCATAGCCGAGCGTGGAACGACCATTCTTTTTGCGACGCACTACCTGGAAGAAGCACAGAACTTCGCCCAGCGTATCGTGCTCATGGAATCCGGCTCTATCATCGCTGACGGCTCCTCCGACGAGATTCGCGCCCTGACCGGCCACCGCCACCTTTCCTTCCTCGCACCCGCACCCATCACCGACCTGGATGTGCCGGTTGAGGTCACCGAAGAGTCCGGCGGGTACCGCCACCGTATCTCCGTGCTGGAGATTGAGCAGGTACTGCGCACTCTGCTGAACAACTACAGCATCAGCGACCTGGAGGTCACCAAGCCCTCCCTGGACGAGTCCTTCACCCTGCTGACCGAGCAGGCCGCCGCCTCCAAAGCATCCGACGCCTAAACATTCAGACTGCCTAAACACCACACCATCTAAACGCTACGCCGCCGTTACACACCTCAAGGAAAATATCATGCTCCGCTACGCACTCTACGACATCCGCGCTTCTATTCTCTCGACCGACCGTTTCTTCTTCGGCGTGGCACTGCCGATTGTATTCTTCCTGCTCTTTGGCGCGATGCAGGACTACTCCTCCCAGCAGATGGGCGACGGCAACGTAGCGGCGTACGTCATGATTGGCATGGCGCTGTACGGTGCCGTGCAGAACACCGTGGCGATTAGCGGCAGCACCGTCACCGAGCTCTCCAGCGGCTGGAACCGCCAGCTGGCGCTGACCCCGCTGACCACCGGCAAGTACCTGGGTGCGAAGGCGCTGACCGCCCTGGTGATTTCTGCGCTGCCGGTGATTGCGGTGAACATTGTGGGCATGTTCACCGGTGTTGAGATCCTGTGAACCAGCAGCTTGCCGCCGGCGCGCTGACGGTGCTGTGCGGTCTGGTGTTCGCCTTCTACGGCATCATGATGGGTCTGCTGATTCGTAACGAGAACGCAGTGTCCATTGCGAATGGTCTGCTGGTGATTATGAGCTTCTTCGGTACCGTGTTCTCCCCGCTGAGCACCGACCTGCTGAAGTACGCCCGCTTCACCCCGCTGTACGGTGCCGCTGAGATTGCCCGCTACCCCTTCACCGCAGGTCAGACCATTATTTCGGGCGGTGAGGACTGGTTCGTGACCGAGCCGCTCTGGTACGCAGTGGTGAGCCTGGTTGTGTGGGCGGCTATCTTCCTGGGTGTTTCTGCTCTGCTGATGCGTCGCGCAACCCGCCGCTAAATGATTCTTCCCGCCGCAGTCTTACGGGTCCCGTAGTATCAGGGGCTCCCGAGGCTGCGGCGGAAGCCGTATCCACTCACACTGCTCCTACTAACACTGCCGCTACTGACACCGCCGCGCCGGTGGCATCTGCACCCGCGGCACCCGCACGTTAGGCTAGAACCATGACCGAAACCCACACCCATTCCTACGAGAACGAACACCCCCACACGGAGAACGAGGCGGCACCCTCCGCCGCGCAGCGCACTCTGGGTAAGAACCGCTTCCGCTTCCTCTACCGCGAACGCCGCGGCAGCGTGAACTGGCTGGCGCTGGGCTTCAGCGCCCCGTGGCTGGTGTTTCTGCTCATGCCGCTGGATAGCTTCCTCACCGCCCCGGGGCTGGCGCATTGTGCGCTGGACCGGTGTGGCGCTGGTGGCGCTGTTCGCGGTGGTGAACTGCTCAGCGTACGCGGTGCCGTGGCTGGTGCCGGTCGCCTCCACAACGCGCCGAAGCGTCATCTGGACCATGCTGATGGCACTGCCCGTGGCTGGCCTGACGGTACTGCAGGTGGAATCGGCATATATGGTGTTCCTGTCGTTCAGCATGTACTTTGTGGCGTTCTGGGTTTTTGGCACAATCGCCCCGTACCGCCTGCGCTTGGGTGTAGCGGCGACGATTGCCGTGGCCTGCTGGCTAATTTTTATGGTGGGCACCGGCTTTGATGTCAGCGCACACGGCGGTATCGCTCTCTTTATTGGTGCGCCGATGGCAGGCATGCTGGGCTTCTCCTACCTGATTGAGCTCGGTGAACGTGCGGACGTAGCGCGTGCCTCCCTGGCGCTCTCCGAGGAACGTGAGGAGATTGCCCGCGATGTGCACGACGTGCTCGGCCACTCCCTGACCGTCATCACCCTCAAGGCGGAGCTGGCGCAGCGCCTGCTGGAGATTGACCCCGCCCGCGCCGGTGCGGAGATGGAGGCAATCGCGCAGCTGTCCCGCGCATCCCTGGCGGAGGTTCGTTCAACCGTGACGCGCCTGCGTGTGCCCGACTTCTCGGGTGAGATTGAGGGCGCAGGGCGTGCTTGCAAACCGCCGGTATTCGCGCCGAACTGCCCGAGAGCAAGAGTGCGCTCGCGGTGGCTGGCGTGAACGCGAAGCTGTTCTCCTGGGTTCTGCGTGAGGCGGTCACGAACATGGTGCGCCACTCGGGCGCGAACGCGGCGCGGGTGCGTCTGAGCGCAACCGGTCTGGACATCCTCGATAACGGTGTGGGTGTGGGCGATGCCCGCGGTAACGGCCTGACGGGTATGGCTCAGCGTGTGGCGGCGTCCGGCGGTAGCGTGGTGATTGAGGCGGCGCCCGAGCAGTGGCTGGCGGAGAACCCTGGCGGTGGGGTGGGTACGCGCATCCGTGTGAGCATGGACGGTGACACCTCACTGCTGTAAATAGGTGCTGTAGATTGTGGAACTTAGCGCCGCGCCCTGGACGGGGGAGCTACCCGCCCCTGTATGGTGGTGGTAGACAACCTCACGCGGGTGTTCCGCCCGCCGTTATCACCCCGTCTTCAGCCCTGGGAGGCTCCCATGATTCGTGTTCTACTCGCTGACGATCAGCAGCTCATCCGTGAGGCTCTTGCCGCTCTGCTGGGGCTGGAGGTTGACCTGCAGATTGTGGGTCAGGTCGGTAGTGGTGATGAGGTGTTGGGCGCTGTCGCCCTGCTGAAGCCGGACGTGGTGCTGTTGGATGTGCAGATGCCCGGTACTTTGCTGGCTGATGGTATTGAGGCGGCCGCCGCGATTCGCGACGCGGGCGCGCTGAGCGAGTCGGGTGAGCCGGTGCGCACGCTGATTGTGACGACGTTTGGCCGCCCGGGTTATGTGCGCCGTGCGCTGGAGGCTGGTGCGAGCGGTTTTGTGGTGAAGGATACGGGTGCTCGCCAGTTGGCGGAGGCGATTCGTCGTGTGCATGCGGGGTTGCGTGTGGTGGATCCGTCGTTGGCGGCGGATTCTTTGGTGACGGGTGCTTCTCCGTTGACGGAGCGTGAGGCGCAGGTGCTGCGTGAGGCGGCGTCGGGTGGTACGGCTCAACAGATTGCGTCGGCGTTGTTTTTGTCGGCGGGTACGGTGCGTAATTATTTGTCGGCGGCGATGGCGAAGACGGGTGCGTCGACTCGTCAGGATGCGGTGCGTATCGCCACGGAGAACGGCTGGCTTTAGCCCCCTGCTCTCATCAACACAGGCGGCTCCTGCCCGAACACGGTAGAATGGTAGTGTCTATGCCCGCAGGCGCCCCGCACCCGTTTCTTTCCGAGACTGGCGGTGTCGTGCTTGGACGCGGGCACCATTTTCGCCCTGTGCCCGCCTGCACCCGCCGCATCACGTACGCGGCGCATCCTGATTGTATGGCGGGGTACATGATTCGAAGGAAAACTTGTGGCTCTAACTATCGGCATTGTTGGCCTGCCTAACGTGGGCAAGTCCACCCTGTTCAACGCTCTGACCGGCAACACTGTGCTGGCGGCTAACTACCCGTTCGCGACCATTGACCCGAACGTGGGCGTGGTGAACCTGCCGGATGCGCGTCTGAACCGTCTGGCTGAGATTTGGTTCGGAGCGTATTCTGCCTGCGACTGTTTCGTTCGTTGATATTGCGGGTATTGTGAAGGGTGCTTCTGAGGGTGAGGGTCTGGGTAACAAGTTCCTCGCGAACATTCGTGAGGCGCACGCTATCGCGCAGGTGGTGCGTGCGTTTGATGACCCGGACGTCATTCACGTGGACGGCAAGGTCGACCCCGCCTCCGATATGGAGACCATCAATACTGAGCTGATTCTGGCTGACCTGCAGACTCTGGAGAACGCTATTCCGCGTCTGGAGAAGGCTGTGAAGATTAAGAAGGGTGACGCCGCTCAGCTGGAGACTTATAAGGCTGCGCAGAAGATCCTGGAGGATGGTGACACCATCATTTCTCGTGCGAAGGACGCGAAGCTGGAGCTGGCTCACCTGAAGGAGCTGAACCTGCTGACTGCTAAGCCGTTCATTTACGTGTTCAACGCGGATGAGGGCATTCTGGCGTCTGAGGAGAAGCAGCAGGAGCTGCGTGACATGGTGGCGCCGGCTGAGGCTGTGTTCTTGGATGCGAAGTTGGAGGCTGATCTGGTGGAGCTGTCTGAGGAGGAGGCTCGCGAGATGCTGGAGATGAACGGCCAGGATGAGTCCGGCCTGGACCAGCTGGCTCGTGTGGGCTTCTCGACTCTGGGTCTGCAGACTTACCTGACTGCTGGCCCGAAGGAGGCTCGCGCCTGGACTATTTATAAGGGTGATACTGCGCCGCAGGCTGCTGGTGTGATTCACTCTGATTTTGAGCGCGGCTTCATTAAGGCTGAGGTTGTGTCGTTCAAGGACCTGGACGAGGCTGGCTCCATGGCGGAGGCGAAGGCTCGCGGTAAGGTCCGTATGGAGGGCAAGGACTACATCATGCAGGACGGCGACGTGGTCGAGTTCCGCTTCAACGTCTAAGCGATAAGAACATAACAGCGGAGCCCCGCACTGTACGTACAGTGCGGGGCTCCGCTTTATCTTTGTTGGCTTCTTCTGAAGAGTCTGATTGGGCTATCTTCTTGCTTGAATCTATAGGATGACAAGATAGAAAGCTGTCTTCCGAAGTGGTCGTCTGTGGTGTTGCGGTAACTCTTATCTGGCGGGATATACGGCAATGGTGCGCTACCTATCTATATGTTTGTGATGGATTGTTACGCGCACAAGAAGACCATTTTTTGAGTTATGTGATGCACTGCATAAAATAAAGCTATGACGAAACCGCAGTTGGTAGCGTCTAACTATTAGCACGGCAAACATGACGGGCAGCAAAACCAGTCAGATCAGTCAATGAAGAAAGCTGATCGTGGATGCCACCGAGGGCACCTTGACTACATTGCTTACTGCATCGTGCATAACCGTTATTAACCATCTCGGATTTTTACGAAAGAGGCTCCAAATGAGCAACAACGCTATCCCCCAGACCGCAAAGCAGCGCGAGCACAACGAGAACAAGGCTGAAGAGACCAAAGAACCCCGCGGCCCCCTCCAGACCGAGCACGGTGTTACCACCATTGATGAGAGCGTCGTCGCAAAGATTGCTGGCATGGCAGCTCGTGAAATCCCCGGCGTCTACGACATGGGCAACGCTGTCCGCCGTGCGTTCAACGCAGTGACCGACCGTATCCCCAACGCTCAGACCAACGTTGCTGGCGGCATTAGCGTCCAGAAGGGTGAGACCCAGGCAGCTGTCGAGGTTACCGTAGTCGTCGAGTACGGTGTCTCCATCGTCGAGGTTGCCGACGCAATTCGTCGCAACGTTATCGAGCAGATTGAGGGCACCACCGGTCTCGAGGTTGTTGAGGTCAACATCAACGTTACCGACGTTCACCTGCCCGAGGACGACTCTAACAAGTCCGAGGACACCGACCTCAAGTAACCCGCATCCAACGCCTTAATCTAAGGAGTTCTTATGAAGACAACGCACCTGGCCCTCCTGGTGGGCCTGTTCCTTTGGAGCCGTTCTTGCCTTCGGTTCTTTCGGAACGTTCGTTCTGGTGGCCCTGTGTGGCTTTGCCGGATGGGCCGTAGGCCTCTGCCTGGAGGGCCGGGTCGATGTCCGAAGCCTCCTGGACGGGCGAAAGAAGTGACGATGGTGACCGCGAACCAGCGTGCAAACATGCAGCTAAGTGCTTCCCAGGAAGAACGTTCTTCCTGGGAGCACCGCGGCACCACAACCATCCCCGCGCGACTCGTTGCAAAGATTGCAGCTGAGGCTGCAAATGAAAGCGCCAACGTTGGCTCAAATGCTGGAGGCGTACTGGGAATTGGTACCCGCCACAACTTCGACTCGCGCCCTGAAGCCCAGTGTGAACTCTACGGCCAGGTAGCAGTCCTGCACCTGGACATCGGACTGGTCTTCCCCGCACCTTTGTCCCCCATCCTCGAAAATCTGCGCGCACACGTGCGTAACCGCGTTGAGTACCTCACGGGGCTTAGCGTGGGCAAGATTAACATCGAGATATCCTGGCTCAATCCGAGCAGCCACGTTAGGAAGAGCCTTAAATGAGTACACCTGTTCCGAAACTAATTCGTCGTCCCTCGCGAAGCATCCCTAGCATCCTGTTGGCTCTGGTTTTGCTTGCACTGGGGGGACTGGTGGTTTGGCTTGCGGTTCACCGAATGGTGAACGGTGCCTGGCCCGAGTCTATGGTGGGTACCCTCACCGCTATTGGTTCTACCGCTCTTGGCTCCGTCACGGCTATTATCTTCGCCATCATCCTGGCGGTGTGCGGTCTGGCTATGATCATTGGCGCTGTGTTGCCTGGAGTCCCGGATCGTATAGAAATTTCCCCGACGATATTCCCGGTCAGACTGTCGCAAAGCGCCGAGACTTGGCTAACCTCATTCAGACCCAGGTTGAGCAGATTGACGGCGTCCACTCCGCTATCGTTACCGCTAACGGCTCCCGCGTAGACGTTGTTGTCCATAGCGTCTTGGACGACCTCGGCCCCGTGCGTGAAGCTGCACGGAAGAAGACCGACGAAGTTCTAAAGATGCTCGCACCCGTGGGTATTGCACGTAGTCGCGTGCGGATTAAGCATATTAGCTAAAGGAGATACGAATATGCGTTCAGTTTCTGGTGTTTTGAACAGAACTGTCCTAGCCACCTTTGGGCTTCTCCTTGTAGTAGTGTCCTTTTGGCTTTTAGCTTCGGGTCTCAATGCTGGTCAGGCTTGGCCGGAAATTGCACCTTTCCTGGCCTCTGCACAGGACCCGGTAGCTAGCTTTATCGGACCCATGGTACACACGCCGTGGTTCCTGCCTGTAGTAGCACTGGTATCAGTACTTATTGTCGTTGTCGGCTTGTTCATGCTGGTTGCACAGGTTCCCCGTAAAGCTGCTGCCTCCCCTTTGAAGTTTAGTGGTTCTGAGGGTGTGCTGATGGCTACTTTGGCACCTGAGGTTCTGGCGCAGGCTTTGACTGAGCGTGCTCAGGAAGTCCCTGGTGTGGAAAAGTGCGCTGTCTGGGTTACTGGCTCCCCGAAGAGCCTGTGGGTTCAGGCAGAGGCTACTGTCTCTCAGGGGTGTGAGGTTGAGTGGGCTATTGCTGAACTCAAGAACCGACTTAATAATGATGTGGCAGTATCTTTCGGCGCAAGCCCCAAGCAGATTGACGTTCTAGTACGGCTGGATCGTTCCTCGAAGTCGCGTAATGTCTCCGAATCTGTAACTGGCCATCATGCACCCGAAATCACGGGAGAGAGCATTGGCGCATAACCCTCAGAGCGAGGTGGCGCCAAAACCTCAATCCCATCAGTACCCCACCGCGCAGTTGAGCGCTTTGTCTGAAGCAACGCAGGACGAGGACCGATACCTTGTCCTGCGTGCTCAGGACGGAGACATTGACGCCTTTGAGAAGCTTGTTGAGCGTTATCAAGGGCGTCTTTTCCGCTCTGCATATATGATTGTTCGGAACCGTCAGGACAGCGAGGATATTGTTCAGGATACCCTCGTCCAGGCTTGGCGTAGCCTTCACCTAGTTCGGGAACCGGCAGCTTTTCGTGGCTGGATTATGCAGATTTGCACTAATAAAGCTACTAGTATGGTGCGTAAGCGCCAGCGTCGTGCCACGGATCCTTATGATGCAGAAGGACTCGAAGGTGTGAGCGCTGCGGCTGAGATGACGTCGAGCAGTACCGCTGACCCGGCTGAGTCCAGTGAAGTTAATGCGCAGATTCAGGCCCTTGCCGATCTTTTAGCGTCCGTGGAACCTGGACTGCGTATAGTATGGATTCTTCGAGAAATCGATGAGATGTCATACGAAGAGATTGCCAAGACACTGAACCTGACAGTTTCGACCGTCCGTGGGAGGCTGGCACGAGCCCGTTCTCTCGTCATACGCCTGATGAAGGAGTGGGCTTGAGTAACGCCAAAAACCTCTCAAATAAGGTCCGACACTCAGCAGCGTCGGTGAGGTCAATCGTACGATCCCATGAGCGGGATGATGCAGACACCCGCGAGTACCTACGTTTTATTGCTTCCCTGCACGAAGAGTGGGACCGCCTGGAATCTGAAGGGAATGACTCGGTCCTGCCCCGTCGCCCCCTAATGGAAGCTATTCTTGCTGAAACCCGACACGGTAAGCAAGTGGAGATGCCAGCAACAGATTTAGGTCCCTACAGCATGTCTGAGTTTTCGTTGAGGGCTCTTATTCGCCGCACTGTGGACTCAGTACCCGGTGCACGTTCCTTGCGTTCTTCTTTTGAGCATGCACCTTCAAGCGAAGAGCATCGCGGTCTGGGGGTGCCGGAGGTTGTATCCTGCCGAATCTCGGCTCACGGTGCCGTTGAAAGCCTACCGCAACTGGCCCAGCAAGTCCGCGAAGCCGTCCGCGAAGCCTGCGATAAGAACCTGGGAGTCTCCCCGACAGTCAATGTACATATCGAGGATATTCATCATGACGACTAACTTCTCTGCCGCCGAGCTACTTCGGCTGGTCACTGCCATTCCCGGAGTACGAGGAATCGAACCTGGGCTGGGTAGCACCCTGAAAGTAATCGGTAGCCGCATGACGCAGGCCCTGATTTGGCGTAATCGTTGAATCAGGCTCGAGCCAAGCTACTATTGAGGTCGGCATTGACGGATCCAGGCCGGTCAAAGATATCGTACGAGATATCCAAGATACTGTCATTAATTCACTGTCTCAATCGCAGCAACACGACGAAGAGCATTCAAACTCTAAAACCTTAGAGTCAATCAGTAGCGATGACGACAGTACCCCGCAGGTTAGGGTGAGGGTCCAGTCCCTCCTGTAGGGGGTCTACCTCAGAAAGCAACGGAGCCCCGCACTGTACATTCACAGTGCGGGGCTCCACCCTATTAACCCTCGCGCGCCACACAAGGCAGCCGCCCGGGTATAAGCCTTATCGACCGGAATTAGTGGTCAGCACCAACCATCACGTTGGACGCCTTGATGACTGCGTAAGCGGTCTCGCCAACCTTCAGGCCCAGTTCCTTAATGGACTCGTTGGTGATGGACGCGGAGATAACAACCTCGGGAGCGATCTCAATCTTAACGATGCCGTTGGTTGCACCCTCGGTGATCTCAACAACCTTGCCAGCGAACTGGTTACGTGCAGAAAGCTTCATGAAGCCGTGCCTTTCACTCAATAAACGTACAAATGCTCTAGATACTTTACACGCCTTATCTTCTGCATAATGAGCAAAAACCCGAATTTTCGTAAATATTACGCACAAACCAGGCAAATTTTATTTTCGGCTTCACCCACGCCCCGCACACACCCCAAAAGACCGGCAAAAAACAGCCCCGCACATGCGGTTCGCACCCGCCAAATGGTATAGTCAGCACGAACGCGAGAACCCTCGCACCCTCCACCGTCGCACCCCCAGCCTGGCTGACGCGCGCCCACACGCCGCAGCACCACCGCAGTAACACCGCGGAAACAGGGGAGCGGCGCATCCGCACAGATTGAAGAAGGAATCATGAGCGAAAACCTCAACGAAATCGAAGCACCCGCCTGCCCTGAATGCAACGAAAACTACACCTACGAAATGGGTGAACTCTGGGCATGCCCCATGTGCGGCCACGAATGGGAACGCACCGCAGCAGGTGAAACCGAAGAAGCAGCAGGCTCCAAGGTTCTCGACTCCGTCGGTAACGAGCTCGTCGACGGCGACTCCGTCACCATCGTCAAGGGCCTGAAGGTCAAGGGCGGCGCAGACATCAAGGCAGGCACTAAGGTGCGCGGCATCCGCCTGCTCGAATCCCCCGTCAACGGCCACGACATTGAGGCGAAGGTCCCCGGCGCAGGCCAGATGTACCTGAAGTCCTCCGTCGTCAAGAAGGCATAAAACGCCTCGTGCGAGGCGCAGAAAGGCGGCACCTCCCGCACTAGCTCACGCTAGGGGAGGTGCCGCCTTTTTGCTTTATAAGAATTGCTTAGGTTTTAAAAGAAATTGACAAATATTTCTTTACTTTTTACCGGTCAAGCCCATGTACAGGGAAATGGTCAGCATTGCAGCAATAATTGAGATAATCCAGCGAATCCAGTCAATGCCGCTAGTGTCTGCAACACCCAGCTGGGTCGCTGCCCAGGTACCGATAGCTGCGCCGACAGCACCGCAGATAATGGTCCAAAGAATCGAAATGTTCTGGCGGCCTCGCATAAAGAAGCGTGCAAGTGCACCAATAATTGCGCCGGTAATAATGGTGCCAATAAAAGTACCCATTGTAATCTCCTTGGGTTTATATATCTGCCACTGTGGCAGATAATATGTTGTTTTCAATTATACGTAAATATGATGTAAGAAGAGCTTATGTGAGCTTTTATTAAGCTAAAAGCACCTTAGTGTTTTATCTCTAAAACGCTAAGGTGCTTTTCTCGTCAATGAGATGAGTGTCGAATGTATCGAATGGTGAATGTATTGACTACTTCGACTTACGCCAAATCTTCAGAGCGCTACAAATCATCGGCAACTGCAGGGGCAGACGACCGTACGCAATAGCCTTACGCTGAGTGGACTGGTTACGTGCATCCAGAGCCATCTGAATGTTCGCGGGGAACACCGCAACAAACAGCAGAGCCGCAAGCAGGCCACCGGCACGGCGGGTCTTGTCATTAGCCAGCAGGGCAGCGGTGCCCAGCTCAGCTACACCCGAACCGTGAGTGTACGCGTGGGCAGGACCCGGCAGGTACTTCGGCATAATCGAGTCGAAGGGATCCGGGATGATGAAGTGCAGCGCACCCATCACAGCGAGGGCGCGAGCCATACGAGTAGCCGAGCGCTCAGCGCTGTACTCTTTCTTCTTAAAAATACTCATGCTCCCATTATGCGCCCGTCAGAGGCATATTCCCCGCCTCAACGATGCGCTGAACCGCTGAGTGTTTGACTGTCTAAAATGCGGACTTGGCACGTCAAACAGAAAACGTTGTTCAAAAGCAGGTAAGATAGGGAGCAACGGCACCACGTGCGGATGACGCCCCGCCTGCCCTCACCTTTAGGTGAGTCGCCAGACGGAGTAAAACACCGGGTGCCCTTCAGAACAATCAAAGGAGTACATCATGAAGAAGATTCTGTTCATCGCTATCCTGGCAGGCGCCGCATACTTCGGTTACAAGAAGTTCGTTGCCTAAATAGCTAGCCCTCGGGCACTCTACATATCCTTAAGCAACGGAAAACCCGCCGTCTCACACCATGTGCGAGACGGCGGGTTTCTCGTATGCCCAACCTCCTGGGCTTCAAACACGTAGCCTATAAGGTGAACCGGCTATTCGCTCGGTCTAGTAGCTCGGCGGAACCTCACCGGTCATCACAACCTTGTTCTGCGAAGAGCTCCAGCTGAACTCAGCAGTCGTGCGACCGCTCGCGTTGTGTACCTTCTCGTCTTCCTTCATGTAACGGTAGGTCACGCTAATCGAGCTGTCCGAGGTACGGGTAATCACCGGAGAGAACGAGTACGGCTCATAGGTTGCGGTACCAATGAACTTGCCGCGGTGGAACAGCAGAATGTGGTGCACCATCGCCGCGGTGCAACACGAAGACGGGGAAGAACCCGGAATCGCGTCAATCCACGACAGCTCAGCACAGGGGTCGTAACCCTCGTAGCTTGCCGAAACGTTCGTCCACTGATCCCACTTGCTCTTATTCTTCAGCTCGCGCAGAGCCTTAGACACCACGGTCGATGCAGAATCAGACGCGCAGGTGGAGTCCTTCTTCGACTCAGACTTGGAATCCGACTTTGACTCAGAGGTCTTCGACTCGGATGCGGTCGGCTCAGCATGAACCGTAATCGTCACCACCGACGGAGCCGGAGCAGGCGACGAAGCACTCGGGGTGGCACTCGCGGATGCGCTCGGGGTAGCGCTAGGGCTCGCCGACGGGGTGGGGAACAGTGCCTGAGTGGAGGTCGCGCTCGCGGAAGCAGAAGCGCTGCCAGAAGAAGACACTACGGTACCCGAAACAGCAGAATCAGTGCTTGCCGAGCAGGAAGTGACAACAAGAGCTAGAGCGGCGCCCAACGCGGGTAGAGCCAAAGCGGTACGGCCGGTGAAACGGCGGCGAATAGAAGACATGGATACTCCTGAAGATGCGTGGCAAGCGCGCATCGGTGCTGGTCATGAAGCGAATAGTGAACTCGTCCAGTATAGGGAAAAAGAGGCGGGCACGTGGTGCGCACGGTCAGCGCCGTTCATTACCGTAGAGTCACAGACCGGGATTACCGCTAGACAGCCGCTACAGCAGAGCCAGAAGAAGCGAAGCAACGTAGCAGAAAATCAGCTATGCGGAAACTCTGCCCGCTAGTGCCTGTGTCCCCTTGCACACCCGCCCTATCCGGGGGACAATGAAGGCATGGCTGAAGTAACTCTACAGAACGAACTCGTAATCCACACCAACGGCGACCTGCCCGCAGTCGGCGCAAAGCTGCCCGAATTCTCGGTTCTCGCGGCTGATCTCTCCGAGATCTCCTCCGCAGACTTCGCAGGTAAGAACCTGGTGCTGAACATCTTCCCCCTCCGTCGACACCAGTGTTTGCGCAACCAGCGTCCGCACTTTCAACAAGCAGGCTGCAGGCCTGGAGAACACCGTCGTGCTGTGCGTCTCCAACGACCTGCCCTTCGCAATCGGCCGCTTCTGCGCAGCCGAGGGCATTGAAAACGTCGTCACCTCCTCCGCTTTCCGCTCCTCCTTCGGTGAGGACTTCGGCGTGAAGCTGATTGACGGCCCCCTGGCGGGTCTGCTGGCACGCTCTGTGGTCGTCGTGAACCCCGCCGGTGAGGTTGTCTACACCGAGCTGGTTCCCGAAACCACCAACGAGCCCAACTACGAAGCAGCCCTGGCAGCTATCAAGTAAGCTTAGTACGGGAGCCGGACAAGGTGCTGGTACCCGCATAGTACTTCCGTCAGGGACACCTGGCGGTATACAGCACAGCAGATACTGAACGTCTACGGTGCATGATCTGGGGTTCACCCACACATGCGGCTGGCGACAGCATAACGCCCCGCCCACCCGGTATTTCGGGTGGGCGGGGCGCTTTACTATATCCAGACTTAGTGCGCGATTCAGACTTAGCGCGGGATTCAGACTTAGTGTGCAGAGGTGCCGGGATTGCCGGGAGCGCCTGAGGTTTCGGAGGTTTCGGCGGGCTCCTCGTCCGCGACCAGCATATGCTCCGGCAGGGTGCCGCGGCGCTTAGCCACCACAAAACGCGACACCAGCAGCAGAATGTACACCACCATCGAAATCAGTAGCATTGACTGCGGCGCCACCAGCAAACCAACCACAGCAGACACGGCAGCCATCACGCCAATCACATGATCCTTCGACGCATGGTAAGCATCAATAGCGAGCACCGCAAAGAGCGCCGTCATCACAAAATCCACGCCCTTGAGCTCACTCAAGAAACTTGCACCCAGCACATAGCCGAGCGTAGCGCTCGACAAAACGCTCAAATGCAGGCCCGCGTGAATCCACAGGATGCGGGAGGCACGAAGTTTATGACGGTCCGGTCCGGTGTTCAGCGCGTACGCCTCATCGATGAGCGTGTACACGGTGTAGAACTTTGCCAAACCACCACGCACCCGCTCAATCGGGTAGGACAGGCCGTACATGAGGTGGCGGGAATTAATGAGCAGAGTCATCACGGCGATAGAGAACAGCGAAGCATGATTCGAAATCATGTCAATCAGCACGAACTCCACCGAACCGGCAAAAACCAGAACCGGCAACAGAGGAGCCACCCAGAACGGCAGACCGTAACTGTGCACCAGCACGCCCAGACCAATACCGACAAAGAACAGACCCAGCATGATGACACCGGCAACGCGGATCGCCTCCGCAAAACCGCTCTCGCGCGGTTGCTGAGAGCCCTGGGCATTGGGGGAGGCGGTCGCCTCCACTACCGGAATCATGCCGGTCAGCGGAAGAGCAGAGGCAATAACCTGCTCAACCTGCTCCTGGCTCGCCTGCTGCGGTGCAGAACCTGAACCCTGAGGCGAAGAAGGCTGAGAGGAAGAAGCCTGAGAAGGCGAAACAGCGTTGTTTTCATGATCCTTAGAGATGCTCATTGTATCCCCCTAGAAAACCCAGTTAGCCAGCACAACGCAGGTGACGGTACCCGCCACCATACTCAGCACCATATTCTTACGCCACAGGTGCACCGCCACGGTCACCACCAGACCCGCCAGGTACGGTGCCGCCGTAGCGAACGAAGAATAATCAATCTTCGCCACCGCATAGATGGCAAGCAGCGCGACTGCGCCGAGCGGAATCCAGTGGCTGAGCGCATCCAAAAGTTCGGAGCCAGCCAGCGCCTTCTTCAAACCGAAAGGTAGCAGGCGCAACAGAAAAGTAATAACCGCAGCAACAAGTATTGCCGCAAGAATATAACCGGTGGTCACTTCACTATTCATGAAGATTTTCCTCTTTCTGCACGTACTCAGCGAAGAACCCCGAAAAGAGCGGAAGAACCCTGAACAAGGCGTGCGGGTGAAGCCCTGAAAAGCGTCCGCGAAACCTGAAAGCATCCGCGAAAAGGGTAGGGAGAACCCAGCCGAAGAGAGGCAGGGTGCTAAGTAGTGCGGTAGGTACGTGAGTTGATGAAAGCCGCGAAACGTGGAGGCGGAGGGCCGTTCCTCCTGCACGAGTTTTCTGCGTGGATAGTTCTGTGCAGATAGTTCTGGGCGGGTAGTTGCGCGCGCCAGTAGTTCTCGTGCGTGACCTCGGGTGATGCCGCTCCCGGTGCGGTGTTACTCCGGGGCGGCACAGCGTTCTGCGTCGCTAGTTTCCTTAGCGGTGTCTTTCATCTGAGTCATGGGGTACCTCAACCTCTGGGAGCCTCCGCGCAGGTTCGCGCGGGAGGCATTATGCGAATCCTAGAAATAGAAAGAGGGGAGAGCAAAGCTCCACTCATCTATCCTAACCGGTTTTGAACACGTATGTAACGTTCTTACCGCTGTGTGGAAGCGGGCGCATCAGCGGTAGCGGCGGTGGCTGGGCTCTCTGCTGTGGCGATTGGGCTCTCTGCGGCGCTTTCAGCTTCAGCCGCTACCTCATGCCCCGCACGATGCGGCATAGTACCGCGGCGCTTCGCCACCGGAAAGCGCGCCAGTAGTAGCACCACATACGAACCCAACGCCACCACCAGGAACGAGGACGGCGCAAAAATCAGCGCCACCGCAGCCGAAACCGCCACAAAGAGCGCCGTCACACGATCCGGGTTGGCGCGGTAGCCGTCCATCGCAAGAACCGTGAAGATGGCCACCATCACGAAATCCACGCCCTTCAAGCTGCTGAGGAAACTCGCGCCCAGCACATACCCGAGGACTACGCTCAGAATCCACGAGACGTAAATCAGCACGTTCACCCACAGAATGCGCGCCCCCGAACGCTCATTACGGTCGGGACCGGAGTTAAGCGCGAACGCCTCATCACACAGAGTGTGAACCGCCAGAGCCTTAGCCCAGAAACCCTTCACGCTGTGCAACGGGTAGGAAAGACCGTACACCAGATGGCGCGCATTCACCAGGAACACCGTCAACGCAATCGACGCCAGGGGCGTGCCAGCGCTGACCATGCCCACCATGAGGAACTCCACCGAACCGGCAAAAACCAGGGCAGAGAGCAGCGGCGCAGTCCAGATGGGCAGACCGTGCGCGTTGAGGATAATACCCAAACCCAAACCCAGCACGGCGATACCGAGCATCACCACGGAAGAATCCGCAACAGCCAAACGGAAATCATTCTGCGCGCCGGTTCCCTTAAATCGAGTGCCCTTAAACCGAGCGCCCTGAAGCTTGGCGCCCTGATGTTTAGCGCCCTGAAGCTTGGGAGTCTGTGCCATAAGTGGGTTCCTCGTATGCGTTACGTTCTGCGAAATGCCTCATCTGCCTGCGCGCGGGTCAAGATAACGCCCGCCGCGGCTTTCCAGTGTATAGGAGCAAGTGGTTAACCGAGGAGAAAAAGAGTTCGGGAATAAAATATGAGAAACACGCTTATAGTGAATGACACTAAACAACGCGGCGCTGAATAACCTAGCGACCGCGCAGACAACCCGAAAGGAACTTCAATGGCTGAGCAGAATGCCTCCCAGAACACCGCAGAAGAGCAGAAGAAGGTGTACTCGCGCCAGCAGGAACGCCGCGAACTCGAAAACTACCGCCAGACCAAGATCGAGCGCATCGACCGCCTGCGCTACCGCGCATACGGTGCCAACGGCGCAACCCTCGACTTCGGTGTGGGTGAGGGACTGCTGACCCCCGTCGAGCTGCTGCTCGCCGCGATCGCCGGCTGCTCCTCCGTGGACGTGGATGCGGGCACCTCCCGCCGCGCCACCCCCGAGGTGTTTGAGGTGCTCGCCTCGGCGCTGAAGCAGAACGAAGACGGTGCGGTGCGCCTCGACGACGTTGAGGTGGACTTTGATGTGCGATTCCCCGAGGACGAGCAGGGCGCCAAGGCGCAGAAGATGGTGGATCGTCTGATTCAGCTCAGCGAGCAGAAGGACTGCACCGTTTCCCGTACCGTGGAGCACCCCACGAATGTTTCGTTCCACAACCTGGCGGACTAAAGCCGGGTGAGCTGAATAACCTGGGCGAACTAGCCTGAAATGGGACCCTCCCGTACCGCTTGTCATGAGACGGTGCGGGAGGGTTTTTCTGTGTTTTTGTGGGTTTGGGGTGGAAAAGCACTGGAAAAGCGGGTAGGATTGACCCTCAGATTAGAAAAACTTACGGTACGTAAGAATTTCTAAAGATTGAAGAATTTCTTGACCCAGGCACAAACCTTCGGCGGCACAACCCGCAGCAGGACTAGACTGGACACCACAGACTAGACCGCTCACAAACGCACGAAGCAATAGCCTCAGAAAGAAGACCTGACATGGCACAGCCTACAGAGACTTCCGGCGCTGCATCGGAAACCACCCCCCGCAGAGGGTGAACTGAAGCGAGGCCTCTCCGCCCGCCACATGCAGATGATCGCAATCGGCGGCGCAATCGGCACCGGCCTCTTCGTCGCCTCCGGTAAGACCATCTCCACCGCAGGCCCCGGCGGCGCAATCCTCGCCTACGCCCTCATCGGCATCATGGTGCTGTTCCTCATGCAGTCCCTCGGCGAGATGGCCGCGCACCTGCCCGTCCCCGGCGCATTCCAGACCTACGCGGCACGCTACGTGTCCCCGTCCTTCGGCTTCGCTATGGGCTGGAACTACTGGTTCAACTGGGCGATTACCGTCGCCGCCGAACTCGTCGCCGTCGGCGAGGTGATGAGGTACTGGTTCCCGGATATCCCATCCTGGGTGTGGGCGGCAGGATTCCTCGTGCTGCTGACCGGCATCAACGCCCTCTCGGCACGCTCCTACGGTGAAAGCGAATTCTGGCTCGCCACCATCAAGGTCGTCACCGTGGTCGTCTTCCTCATCGCAGGTATCGCCATGATCTTCGGCATCCTGGGCGGTAGCTCCCCGGGTGTCTCCAACTGGACCGTCGGTGAGGCACCCTTCGTCGGCGGCGCACCCGCCGTACTCGCCATCTTCATGGTGGCAGGCTTCTCCTTCCAGGGCACCGAAATGATCGGTGTGGCCGCCGGCGAATCTGAGAACCCCCGCCGCGACGTGCCCCGTGCGCTGACCAGCGTGTTCTGGCGCATCATGCTCTTCTACATCGGCGCGATGGTCGTCATCGGCTTCCTGATTCCTTACTCCGACCCGAACCTGCTCACCGCAGCGGACGGCAACATCAACATCTCCCCGTTCACCCTCATCTTTGAGCGTGCGGGCATCGCCTTCGCGGCAGCCCATCATGAACGCCGTGATCCTTTCCGCAGTGCTCTCTGCAGGTAACTCGGGCCTGTACGTTTCGGCTCGTATGCTCTTCGCGCTCGCCCAGGAGGGTAAGGCACCGAAGATGTTTACCCGCATCAACTCCGGCGGCGTGCCCATGAACGCGCTGCTGGCTACCGCAGCTATCGGCGCGGTCGGCTTCATCGCCGCACTGCTCTCGCCGGATGGTGCGTACCTGTGGCTGGTGAACGTGTCCGGTCTGGCTGGCTTCATCACCTGGGTGGGTATCGCCGTGGCTCACTACCGTTTCCGCCGCGCATACCTGAAGCAGGGCAACAGCCTGAAGGACCTGCCCTACGTGGCGCCGTTCTTCCCCGCAGGACCCGATTATCGCCTTCCTCATGTGCCTGGTCGTTATCGGTGGCCAGAACTACGAGGCGTTCCTGAGCGGTGACTGGGCTGGCGTGCTCAGCTCCTACATTGGTCTGCCCGTGATTATCGCGGTCTGGCTGGTGCACCGCGTGGTCACTCGTGACCGCCTGATTCCGCTGGAACAGATTGACGTGAGCGGCATTGATGTTAAGGCTTCGAAGTAACGCGAACGCTTGCGCCAGCTGATTAAATTGGCTGATACGTGAAGAGCCGCCGGTTCCCCTGACTGAGGGGAGCCGGCGGCTCTTTGCTATCCGCAGTTTATTCCGCACGGGTGGGCTAGACTATGCGCCCTGCAGCTCTTAGGAATGGCGGCGCGAGCGCAGAACGCTCAACCCCAGACCCGCGCAAATCGCGACAACGCCAATGCCAACAATCACGCCAACACTGGATGCACCGGTGTTCGCCAGGGTAGCCTTCTTGGGGCTGCTCTCCTTAGCGAGGCTGTCCTTTGCCCCAGTGTCCTTAGCCAGAGTGTCCTTAGCCGAGCGGGCGGCGGTCACCGGAGCCTCCTGAGCGGGCTTGCTCTGAGCTGGCTTACTCTTAGGATGCGCTACGGTTGCGTCCTCCAGCTTGTCAGCGTTCGGGGTCTTATCGGCAACCGGTGCTTCCGGCAGTGCAGGCACCGTGGGTGCGTCGGTCGGGTTCACGCCCACGGTTGCCTCGGGCAGGGGAGCCACGGTGGGTGCATCGGTCGGGTTTACGCCAACGGTTGCCTCGGGCAGGGGAGCCACGGTCGGTGCATCAGTGGGGTTCACGCCGACTGTTGCTTCCGGCAGAGCGGGAACCGTCGGTGCGTCAGTGGGATTCACGCCGATGGTTGCTTCCGGCAGTGCAGGAACGGTCGGCGCATCCGTCGGGTTCACGCCAATGGTTGCCTCGGGCAGAGGCGCTACGGTGGGTGCATCGGTCGGGTTCACGCCAACGGTTGCTTCCGGCAGGGGAGCCACGGTCGGCGCATCCGTCGGGTTTACACCCACGGTCGCCTCGGGCAGGGGTGCCACGGTGGGAGCATCGGTCGGGTTTACACCCACGGTCGCCTCAGGCAGGGGCGCCACCGTCGGTGCGTCGGTGGGGTTCACGCCAACGGTTGCTTCCGGCAGGGGCGCCACGGTGGGTGCATCGGTCGGGTTCACACCTACGGTTGCTTCCGGCAGGGGCGCCACGGTGGGTGCATCGGTCGGGTTTACGCTCACGGTTGCCTCGGGCAGAGGAGCCACCGTCGGAGCATAGGTCGGAACCGCAGAAACCACGGGCTCCTGCGCGAAAAGCTCAAGAGGCTTCTGAGCATCAAACGAGCCGTACTCAGCACCCTGAACGCCAGCCGCCATAGTGCCCGCAATGTACTTGTGAGAGGTATTCAGCGTCGCCGCAACATCCGCTGGGACCTTCACCTCCGTCTCAAAGACACCGTTATGAATCTGCGAAGCAGGTACGGTCACCTCAGCCACGAAACGCATACCCTGCTGAGGAAAACGACCGGGAACCCACACATTCGTATCAGACACCACCACGCGCACACCGTGCGGGGTCGCCTCACCGGTGTAGCCGGTACCGCGCACCTTCAACACAGTCTCACCCTTGGTGTTCAAACGCGGTGAATCCACCTGAAGAACCGGCGCGGCGCTATCCTTCACAACGTCCATGCGCAGAACCTGACCGCCCCCGTAACCATCAACGATGATATTAGCGACGAAGCTGTAGTTCTTCGCCGGGTCAATCAGGCTACCGGGAACGTAATGGGTCGCAGTCGCCGTGCCGTCCTTGAATGGGCCCCTCAACGCGCACCGTCTGAATCGGGTTCAGAAACGGGAAACCCCTATGGTTTGCCTCGTGCAATGCCGGGGCGAAAGCGGTAGTTTTCGCGGGCAGTTTCGACGCCTTGAACGTAATCTTGTTCAGACGCAGGGCGGTCTTCAGCTGACGGGTATTGGTCTCAACCTTGTAGTTGTAGACCGTAATAACCGGCGGGTTATCCGGATTCGGGGTATTAGCCGTTGCAACAGAAGGCAGAGCAAACAAGCTCAAGGATGCGGCAAGAAGAACAGAAGCGCCGGCGCTACCGTAGCGGCGGGCACGAGAAGAGTTAGCCATCACGAAGTTCCTTCTACATGAGTGATTGAGCGATTCGCACTCTTCCTGTATCGCGCCAAGTCGAGTGCGTATACGGTACCGCGACATCGCGGTTAATTACACCGTAACACGCACCTAAACGCATGAACCGGACATAAGATAACTCGCCGAAATATTACGTAAAACCACTACCCGCAGGGCACACAATAGGGCGGATGAATAAGACAAACACGCACAGCGCCGGGCAGAAGACAGGGAAATGCTAGGTAGAAAGATGCCCACGCAGAAGAACCCGCAGAACCGAGTAGAAGCAGCCGAGCCCGCCCCGCCCGCCGAACCCAACGCTACTGAGTACAGCGCTACTGAACACAGCGCCATCGACAGCACGCACCGCGTTGTGAACGTGTGCGCTGTAGCAATCCGCAACCGGGACGGGCTCGTACTCACCGTGCGCAAACGGGGCAGTGATGGGTTCATGATGCCCGGCGGTAAACCCGAACCGGGGGAGACCCCCGCTACAGACCGCCTGCCGCGAAGTGAACGAAGAAATCGGGCTTACCCCCGACCCCGCCCGGATGCACCATCGCGGACTCCTGGAAGCGGCGGCACTGAACGAGGCAGGCTTTACGGTACGCGCCGAAACCTACGAATACGCACCCACCGACGAACAACACGAGCTATTGGCTTCTCTGGTGCCGCAGGCAGAAATCGCTGAGCTGCGCTGGGTCAACCCTGCCATGAGCAGCCCCTTCGATTCTGCATCGCAGGCACCGCTGAATACCGAGCAGATTTTCCCGCTGCTGGCACGCACCCCGCTACCGTAACCCCCGCCCCTGACGGGCCCCCTGAACCGGCGGGCGGCACACATGAGGTACACAGGTGCATCCGGTACCCTCAACACAGCAACATCTATCGCGGGTAGAACGCATAGAGGCGCTCCACCCCGGAAACCCACATACACCCCAAGGAGAACCATGAAGAAGACTGACTACAACCTCGCCGTCTACTGCGGCGCACGCTCCGGCAACGACCCGCTCTTCACCACCCGCGCCCAGGAACTCGGCACCCTCTGCGCCCAGAACAATATTGGCGTGGTGTACGGCGGCGGCCGCACCGGCCTCATGGGCACCGTCGCGGGCGCAACTCTGGACGCCGGCGGCGTGGTCTACGGCGTGGTCACCCACAAGCTGGTCGGCCTGGAGGGCGTGTACCCCGGCCAGACCACCCTCGACATTGTGGACACTATGCACCAGCGCAAAATCGCCATGATTGAGAAGGCTGACGCGTTCGTCGCCATGCCCGGCGGCCCCGGCACCCTCGAAGAGTTCTTTGAAGTTTTCAGCTGGCAGTTCCTCGATATTCACTCCAAGCCGGTCGCCCTGCTGAACGTCAACGGCTACTGGGACAAGCTCATCGACGCCATGCACTACATGGCGTCCACCGGCCTGCTCAACGAACGCTACCTGGACGAGCTCATCATCGTCACCACCCCCGAAGAGCTGCTGGAGGCGCTCGCCAAGGACCTGGAGCGCCGTGCCGCAGAAAAGAACGCTGCTGAATAAAACCAACGCAGAAAACGAGAACCACTATGGCAACCACCCCCAACCAGGCACGCACCCTGCTGCTGACTTTCTTCGGCCCGTTCCCCGGCGTGCCCGTGAACCCCACCGTAGCGCTCGCTGAGGGTGCTCAGCGTCTACTGACCCGGATGCGCCCGGATTTGAACGTCATCACCCGCGAGCTGCCCGTCAGCTACGACGGTTCCAGCACCGCCCTGCGCACCGCCCTGCAAGAGGTGCAGCCCGATGCGCTCATCAGCCTGGGCGTGGCGGTTGGCCGCGACGTGGTCAGCCTCGAACAGGTCGCTATCAACCTGGACTCCGCCGGTATTGAAGATAACGACGGCGACCAGCGCTGCGACGAGTCGATCGCCCCTGGCGGTCAGGAGGCGTACTTCTCCTCCCTGCCGGTGCGCGCCAGCTTTGAGCGTCTGCGTGCGGCGGGGGAGCCGGTCGAGATCTCGTACACCGCCGGAACCTACGTGTGCAACCACGTGTTCTACGAGGGGCAGCGCATCAGCCGTGAACTGGGTCTGAGCATCCCCGCCGGATTCGTGCACGTGCCCGCAACCTGCCCCGACGGCGAAGAAACCACCGAAGACACCGGCATGACTGCTCACCGTGACGCCGGTGGCGTGGTCCGTGACGAGCAGGGCATCCCGCAGCTACCAGAATCCACCGTGGTGCGCATTATTGCAGAGGTCGCCTCCGACACCCTGCCCGCAGTGAACTAGTAGCACGGTATAAGAGCTAAAACCCGTATAACAAAACCGCCGGATAGCCTCCCAAACTGGGAGCCTATCCGGCGGTTTGTGTATCTGCGCTGAGCCAGCTTGCGCAGGGCCAAATACAGCCGGGCTATAACACCGGCACATGCAGGCTCAAGCTACTACTTGGTGCGGTTCTTCAGGTAGTAATCAATCAGCGAAGCAGTCGAAGAATCCTGACGAGCCAGAACCTCACGGTCACCCTCAATAGCGGGAACCAGGTCCAGCGCCAGCTTCTTACCGAGCTCAACGCCCCACTGGTCGAAGGAGTCAATACCCCAAACAACACCCTGAACGAAAGTGATGTGCTCGTACAGGGCAATCAGGGAGCCCAGAACGCGCGGGGTCAGGCGCGGCGCCATGATGGAGGTGGAGGGGCGGTTACCGCTGAAGATACGTGCGTTGACCACGTGCTCTGCGGTGCCCTCTGCGCGAACCTCTTCCTCGGTCTTACCGAAAGCGAGAGCCTGAGACTGTGCGAAGAAGTTAGCCAGGAACAGCTCGTGAACGTCCTGCTCGCCGTCCTTGGTCGGGTGGACCGGGTTAGCGAATGCCAGGAAGTCCGCGGGAATCAGGCGGGTACCCTGGTGGATCAGCTGGTAGAAAGCGTGCTGGCCGTTGGTGCCGGGCTCACCCCAGAAGACCTCACCGGTGTCGTAGGTGACGAAGGAGCCGTCCGCGCGAACGGACTTGCCGTTGGACTCCATGGTCAGCTGCTGCAGGTATGCGGGGAAGCGGTGCAGATACTGGTCGTAGGGCAGAACCGCGTGGGTCTCTGCGCCGAGGAAGTTCACGTTCCAGATGTTCAGCAGACCCATCAGAACGGGCACGTTCTGAGCCAGGGGAGCGGTGCGGAAGTGCTCATCCATTGCGTGGAAGCCGGCGAGGAATTCAGCGAAAACCTTCGGGCCGAACACGATAGCCAGGGAGGTGCCGATAGCGGAGTCTACGGAGTAGCAGCCGCCAACCCAGTCCCAGAAGCCGAAAGCGTTCTCGGGGTCAATGCCGAATGCTGCAACCTTGTCCAGTGCGGTGGAGACAGCCACGAAGTGCTTAGCCACTGCCTCGGATGCTTCCTTACCTTCCAGGGCGCCAGCCTCAGCCAGTGCGGAAAGCAGCCACTCGCGTGCCACGCGTGCGTTGGTCAGGGTCTCCAGGGTGCCGAAAGTCTTGGATGCGACGATGAACAGGGTGGTCTCGGGATCCAGGCCGGAGACCTTCTCAGCCACATCGGTCGGGTCAATGTTGGAGATGAAGCGCGCGGTGATGCCTGCGTCTGCGTAGGGCTTGAGAGCCTCGTACACCATGACCGGGCCCAGGTCGGAGCCACCGATACCGATGTTCACAACGGTCTCGATGCGCTTGCCGGTGATGCCGGTCCACTCGCCGCTGCGCACGCGCTCAGCGAAAGCGTAGATCTTCTTCAGTACGGCGTGAACGTCTGCGTCTACGTCCTGGCCGTCAACAGTCAGTGCGGGGGTGTAACCCTCGGGGCGGCGCAGTGCGGTGTGCAGCACGGCGCGGTCCTCGGTGACGTTAATGTGCTCACCGGAGAACATTGCCTCGCGGGCCTGCTCCAGCTTGACCTCTTCAGCGAGCTTGACCAGCAGCTCAACGGTCTCGGAGGTAATCAGGTTCTTGGAGAGGTCGACGTGCAGTTCGTCGGCGGTGAAGCTGAGCTTCTGCGCGCGTTCCGGGTCAGCGGCAAACCATTCGCGCAGGTTCGGAGTGAGGGACTTGTGATGAGCGGACAGAGCAGACCACGCGGAGGTGGTCGTAGGGTCAATAGAAGTAGTCATGGTTCCATTCTCTTATTTTCGGGTGCCTATGTCACCTCTTTCGAGGGTGAGATGGGACGATACGGCGAAAAAATCGAAACCTGGCACGTCATTGTGGGCCTTGCAGTATCAAGATGTAGAGTAAACCCCATGACTTCTTCACCTGAACACACGCCCGCTGATACTCACGCGCCACGCTACCTGCTCGTTTCTCGCGAAGGGGAAACCCTTCTCAACGCTGACGGAACCGTGCACTACCTGACCGGTAACGATGCTGCCGAGCCGCTGCCTGAGGAAGCTATCCTGGCGCGTAGCGTGATTCGCCCCGCCGCCTACGGTGCTGACGCCCAGAAGAATAGTGGTGCGGAGGTGCACGTGCTCTACTGTGAGGATGAAACCCTCGCGCAGATCGCCGCTGACCTGAATAATCCTCGGGTGCGCGCCTCCAGCAGTGGCTTCTGGTACTACCCGGTCCACGAGGACCCGGAAGGCCGCGCCCACTACGCCACCGCCCTGGCACGCCGCGACTACCTGATCGAGATGCGCTACTCCGCCTACAGCGGCGAGGAAGGCCCCCCTCGGCTCGAAGGGAATCCGCCGCACCGCCTCGGGCGAAATGGTGTTCCCCCGCATTGAACCCGCCGTGATGGCGCTGGTGACCAGCCGCGATGGCGAGCGCGTGCTGCTCGCGAATAACCGCCAGTGGCATCCCAACCGCTTCGCCCTCATCGCCGGTTTCGTTGACCCCGGCGAAAACCTCGAAGAGGCAATTGCCCGCGAAGTCTACGAAGAAACCGGCCTGCACGCCCTCAGCACCGAGTACCGCATGAGCGATGTGTGGCCTTTCCCGCGTTCGCTCATGATTTGCTACCGGGCGCGCGTGGATGAGAACGAAACCATCATCCACCACGACGGTGAGATTCGTGCCGCACGCTGGTTCACCGCCGCTGAGCTGCGTGAGGCGATTGCTATTTCGGAGGAGCGCGGCAACAGCGACGAGGACGACCCCGCCAAGCTGGAGTTGCCCGGCACGAACGCCGTTGCCCGCCGCATGATTGATGAGTGGCTCGCAGAAAAGCCCTAGTGATACACTGGTAGCTAAGCCCAACGGAGGGGGGTCCGTTTTGGCGTGCCCGGAAACGCTCTCATCGCAGAGCGGGTCCACCGGCATACACTCCAACCGGCAAACACCCCCAGATAACCTATCTGAAGGTACTGCCCCGTGACCCCCGCGCCTTCTAGAGCGCACCCGTTGGCAAGACTATCCCCTTAGATTTAAGCGAGAAACTTAACGCATGTCTGAAAACACCGCTTCGCGCCCCGACCTTCGCAATGTGGCCATCGTGGCACACGTTGACCACGGCAAGACCACCATCGTCGACGCGATGCTGCAGCAGACCCACGCCTTCTCTGCCCACGCAGATGTTGAAGACCGAGTCATGGACTCCGGCGACCTCGAAAAGGAAAAGGGCATCACCATTCTGGCGAAGAACACCACCGTGTTCTACAACGGCCCTTCCGCCAACGGTGAGACCATCACCATTAACGTTATTGACACCCCCGGCCACGCCGACTTCGGTGGCGAGGTGGAGCGCGGCCTGTCCATGGTTGACGGCGTTGTGCTGCTCGTGGACGCATCCGAAGGTCCGCTGCCCCAGACCCGCTTCGTGCTGCGTAAGGCACTGGCTGCTAAGCTGCCCGTGATCCTCGTGGTGAACAAGGTTGACCGCCCCGACTCCCGTATCGACGAGGTTGTTGGCGAGTCCATGGACCTGCTGCTCGGCCTGGCATCTGACCTGGCGGACGAGGTTCCCGACCTGGACCTGGACGCTGTGCTGAACGTTCCGGTGGTGTACGCATCCGGTAAGGCTGGCGCTGCATCCCTGAACCAGCCCGCAGACGGCCAGCTGCCCGACAACGACGACCTTGAGCCGCTGTTCAAGACCATCATCGAGCACGTGCCCGCCCCCACCTACGACCCCAACGAGGTTCTGCAGGCACACGTGACCAACCTGGACTCCTCCCCGTTCCTGGGTCGTCTGGCACTGGTCCGTATCTTCAACGGCACCCTGAAGAAGGGCCAGACCGTTGCGTGGGCACGTCACGACGGCGAAATCAAGAACGTCCGCATCTCCGAGCTGCTGGCTACCAAGGCTCTTGAGCGTGTTCCCGCAGAGTCCGCTGGCCCCGGTGAGATCGTCGCAGTGGCTGGTATCGAGGACATCACCATTGGTGAAACCCTCACCGACGCTGAGAACCCCAAGCCCCTGCCGCTGATCAAGGTGGACGATCCCGCGATCTCCATGACCATCGGTATTAACACCTCCCCGCTGGCTGGCCGCGTCAAGGGTGCAAAGGTCACCGCACGTCAGGTGAAGGACCGCCTGGACCGCGAGCTGATTGGTAACGTGTCCATCAAGGTTCTGCCCACCCAGCGTCCGGACGCGTGGGAAGTTCAGGGTCGTGGCGAGCTCGCCCTGGCTATCCTCGTGGAGCAGATGCGCCGCGAAGGCTTCGAACTGACCGTGGGTAAGCCCCAGGTGGTTACCAAGACCATCGACGGCAAGGTCTACGAGCCCATGGAGCACATGATCATTGACGTGCCCGAGGAGCACCTGGGTGCTGTCACCCAGCTGATGGCTGCGCGTAAGGGCCGCATGGAGAACATGTCGAACCACGGTACCGGTTGGGTCCGTATGGAGTTCGCTGTTCCCGCACGTGGTCTGATTGGTTTCCGTACTCAGTTCCTGACTGAGACCCGCGGTGCCGGTATTTCTTCCTCCTACTCGATTGAGCACGAGCCGTGGGCTGGCGACATTGAGTACCGCACCAACGGTTCGCTGATCGCTGACCGTGCCGGCGTGGTGACCCCCTACGCGATGATCAACCTGCAGGAGCGTGGCACCTTCTTCGTGGAGCCCACCTCTGAGGTGTACGAGGGCATGATCGTTGGTATGAACTCCCGTGCAGACGACATGGAAGTTAACATCACCAAGGAAAAGAAGCTGACCAACATGCGTTCTTCGACCGCGGACAACTTCGAAAACCTGACCCCGCCGAAGAAGCTGACCCTGGAAGAGTGCCTGGAATTCGCTCGCGAAGACGAGTGTGTTGAGGTGACCCCCGAGGCGATTCGTATCCGTAAGGTCATCCTGGATTCCAACGAGCGTGTCCGCGAGTTCCGCCGCCGCGCCCGCGCGAACTAGTACAGCGCGAACTGATAGCGCGTTAGCGACTTACCTGCTGTAGCGGGTGTCGTTGCCCGAGCGCTGTCGTTGTTCAAGAGCCGCCGCTGCCTTCTGAAGAGGAGGTAGCGGCGGCTCTGTTTAAATCTCAGGCGCGTTCGGGAAGTACCGGCGGGGTAGGGCGGAGAGAAGAACAAGGAGAGCGGAGCGCTTCTGCTTTCTGCCTAAAACCGCTTCTGAAAAGCCTGAACACCCCGCGTTGTACATGCGAGTGTGTAAGATAAAATAATGCGCCTGCACGGTGGCGGCACCCGTCCGCTACTCAACGTCTGCTGATCAACGATGTAAATTGCCGGCGCGCTTTGACCGTCCAAGAAACCCAACCCTGCGTATGAGAGGGAAAGCCTGTGTCTGAAACCGAGAACACTCAGCCTGATTCTGCGACCCCCAGCTACCCCACGCAGGGTGAGCGCATCGCCCCCCGGCTCGCGCCGTGACCTGCTGCCGAATAACTACGATGCGAAGAAGGCACGCATCCTGTTCGTGCATGCACACCCGGACGACGAAACCTCCTCGACCGGCGCGACCATGGCGTACTATGCGCAGAAGGGCGCGGAGGTGTACCTGCTGACCGCTACCCGCGGTGAGCTGGGTGAGGTCATCCCCGAGGAGCTGCATCACCTGGAGGTCGGTAAGCCCGGCTGCCGTGATAACGGTGAGGCGCTGGGCGAGTACCGTACCGGTGAGCTTGCCGGCGCTATCAAGGCACTGGGCGTGAAGAAGCAGTTCTTCCTGGGCCAGGAACCCGCCGTCGCGGAGGGCGCGCTGCCGCTATACCGTGACTCCGGTATGGCGTGGGGTCCGGAGGGTAAGCCCGTCGCCAACCCGGTGGCGGCGGAGGATTCGTTGACCGCGCAGCCGCTGGAACCGCAGGCTCAGGCGCTGGTTGCCGCTATCCGCGCCCTCACCCCGGATGTTCTGGTCACCTACGATTCGGACGGCGGCTACGGCCACCCCGACCACGTACGCGTGTACGAGATCGTGCACCGCGCCCTGCAGATCCTGGAAGACGACGAGGACCGCCCGATTCTCACCTGGGGCATTGAGGGCGAGTTCGATACGGCTGATCAGCGCGTGCAGGCGGCAATCTACGGTGACGGCACCGCCAAGCGCAAGGCGATGGAGGCGCACCGCACCCAGATCACGGTGGTGGACGAGAAGACTTTCGAGTACTCGAATAAGGTGCCGCAGAAGATTTCTGCCGTGGAGACTTTCCGTGTGCTCGACGGCGACCCGACCGCGACCGTGCACCCGAAGCCGCAGGAGGCTGGCCTGGTTGCGGGTGTTTTGACCGGCTCGATTCTGGGTATTTTTGCCGGTATTGCCGGGTCGATTTACCACGCTTGGGTCGTGTATGCGGGGGATACCGCTCTGCCCCTCGGCTTGCTGGTGGCGTACCTGACGGTTTTCTTTACCGCCCTGTGGTGCGCCCTGTCGCTGCGCCGCGGCTACGCGGCGGCTGTCGTGGCTGTTGCAGTGTTCGTGACCGTGTACGTGCTCGGTTACGGTCGCCCCGATTCGCCGTTTGTTCTGGTGAACCCGGGCCATTCGGCGATTGGCTTCTACGGTGCCCTGTGGTGGTTCGGCGCCCCGGTCGCGGCGATGCTGGGCATGCTCGTGTACACGCGCGCTCGTGTGAAGGACGCACAGTATTTCTCGCCGCGTGCGGCTCATCAGCGCGCTCGCGCCAAGAAGTAGCCTGAAGGTTATCGCTAAGTCATAACGTGGGGGAGGGGCATTCCGGTCTGCCGGGGCGCCCCTCCTGCTGTTGTGGGAATGCTGTTGTGGGTGCTTGCGCCGTTGCTGTCTTCTAAACGCGCAGGATAGAAAGCAATAGGGAAGAAAATTTATGCGTTATTCGGTGAATTTAGCGGGGTGGAAATAGTGGCGACCTCATCAAAAAATTCATGTGACGAAGATTTCATTTTTGGCTTAATCTATTTTTAAAAGCCAGCCGACTAGCCGTAATGCAAATAAATACCAGGTCAGCCTAGCCTAAAAAATACCCCCACAAACCCAATGACCCACTGTCTGATACACCACGAAAATACTGTTAAACAGTCAGCGCGCGATAGACTATACACAGACTTCCCCGCCGGGTACCACCTACTCGGCGGTTTACTCTGTAGATTTTGCCCTGCAGCAGACGACCCGCAGACCGGCGGGCACGGGGCGAACAGCTTCTAGAAAGGCACACCAATGACCTACGTAATCGCGCTTCCCTGCGTGGATGTCAAAGACCGCGCATGCGTTGAAGAATGCCCCGTCGACTGCATCTACGAAGGCGAACGCACCCTGTACATCCACCCGGATGAGTGCGTGGACTGCGGCGCCTGCGAGCCCGTCTGCCCCGTAGAAGCAATCTACTACGAAGATGACGTCCCCGAAGAGTGGACCGAATACGTCAGCGCCAACGCAGACTTCTTCGACGACCTGGGTTCCCCCCGGCGGAGCAGCAAAGCTCGGCCCCACCGGCAAGGACGTGCCCTTCATCGCGGCGTTGCCCCCTCGTGGCGAGTAATCCCTGCGGCGAATAATAGCGACAACCGCATAGACTGACCGCACCCGCTAATGGGTGCCAAGAGCCTCCATCACAGCACCCGGTGCCCACGCACCGTCTAGGCGCTGGAATGGAGGCTCTTGCTGTAGGCACGCCAGCGCACGGACGCTAGACTAAAATGACGAAAACTATTCCCAAGCAACCAGGTGACACAATGACTTACGGCCTGAACCTGCCCGAATACCCCTGGGAGGCGCTCGCCCCCTACCGCGCAACCGCGGCCGCCCACCCGGACGGCCCGGTGGACCTGTCCATCGGCACCCCGGTTGACCCGACCCCGCAGAACATTCGCGAGGCACTGGCGGCTGCCTCTGACGCTCCCGGCTACCCGACCACCCACGGCACCCCCGCCCTGCGTGAGGCTATTGCTGAGTGGTTTGCGCGCCGCCGCGGCGTGACCGGTCTGAGCCCGGACGCGATCATGCCCACGGTCGGTTCGAAGGAGCTCGTGGCGTGGCTGCCGTTCCTGCTGGGCCTGGGCCCGGGCGATGTGGTCGTGTACCCGCGCGTTGCGTACCCCACTACGATATGGGTGCCCGCTTCGCCCGCGCCGAGTCTGTGCCCGCCGATAGCTTGGATGAGCTGGACGCTGACACCCGCAGCCGTGTGAAGCTGATTTGGGTGAACTCCCCGGCGAACCCGAACGGCACGGTCCGTACCGTGGAGCAGCTGCGTGAGGTTGTGGCGCAGGCGCGTGAAATTGGTGCCGTGGTGGCATCTGACGAATGCTACGCGGAGCTTGGCTGGGGTGCTTGGGATGAGGCGCGCGGCGGTCAGCCGGTGCCGTCCATCCTGGATCCGCGCGTGTGCGATGGCGACTTCACCGGCCTGTTTGCGGTGTACTCGCTGTCGAAGCAGTCGAACCTCGCCGGTTACCGTGCCGCGTTCATCGCCGGTGCTCCCGAAATCATGCCGAACCTGATTAATAGCCGCAAGCACGCCGGCATGATCGTGCCTGCACCCGTGCAGGCTGCGATGATGGTTGCGCTGGCTGATGAGGCGCACGTGGCGGCGCAGAAGGATCTGTACCGTGCCCGCCGCGAGGTGCTGGAGGAGGCGATTACCGCCGCCGGTGGCCGCATTGAGGACTCTGAGGCTGGCCTGTACCTGTGGACCACTTTCGGTGAGTCCACCTGGGATTCCATTGGTCGCCTGGCGGAGCTGGGTATTATTGCTGGCCCCGGCGTGTTCTACGGCGAGGACGGCGAAGGCTACGTGCGTATCGCTCTGACCGCTTCTGATGAGGCGGTGGCGAAGGCTGCTGAGCGTCTGAAGGCATCGGCCGCTAAGTAGCCCCGACGGGTCTAACTAGCCCGCATAGCAGAAAGCCCCCGCACCCTCCCGAAAGGGGAGTGCGGGGGCTTTGCCGTATCTGCTGATAATCGTTGGCTGAGGAGCCCGAACGAGAAGGGTTACTTGCGGTCGCCGGGCAGAACGAACATCTGAACGGTCGGCGGGTTCGGGTTATCCAGAGCGTCCGGAATCAGGTTTCGGGTCACCTTTGCGGAGGTGCGCGACGCCAGCCTGTCCGTAATGCCGGTTGCTACAGCCGTCAGCACGAAGTTCACCGTCACGAAGAGTGCCGCCGCCAGAATCAGGGTCTGCAGCACGTTGCCGTCACCGGAACCGATGCGGCGCGCCGAAGCGAGCAGCTCGGGGTAGGAGATGATGTAACCGAGGGCGGTGTCCTTCAGAATCACCACGAACTGGCTGAGCATCGAGGGCATCATCGCGGTGAACGCCTGCGGAAGCAGGATCCGAATCAGTGTCTGGGTCGGGGTCAGACCAATCGCAAGACCCGCCTCGCCCTGACCGCGAGGAAGTTGCTTCACGCCCGAACGCAGTAGCTCAGCAATCACCGAGCCGTTGTACAGGGTCAGACCAATCACCACGGCGATGAAGGGCAGCTGAGCCGGCGGAAGGCCGCTGTACTTGCCCAAGAACAGCCAGAAGAAGATCATCATGATCAGCACCGGCACGGCGCGGAAGAACTCTACCACCACGGTGCCGAACCAGCGGATAACGCGGTACTGGGAGAGTCGAGCAATACCGAAGACCACACCGAACGCAACCGAGGTAACCACCGAAACCGCTGCCGCAGACAGGGTCGAGGCAAGGCCCGGCAGGTAGTAGGAGCTCCAGGCGCGGGCGGTGAACAGATCAGTCCACTTCTCCGGCTCCAGCTGGCCCTTCTGACCCATCACGGTCAGCACATACACCGCAAATAGTGCAAAAAGGACTACCGCAGCAATGTTGAAGATGCGGATACGACGCTGCGCGATAGGACCCGGCTCGTCGAAAAGCACCGAAGAAGCGGCGCGGGTGTCATTACTGATAAAAGGGTTTTTCATCGCTTTACCGCCAGCTTACGGGATGACCAGGTGGTCAACGCACCAATGGGAACAACAATGATGACGAAGCCCATCGCAAACATGATGAAGATAGCGAGCACCATGTTCGCGTCGAACTCAATCATGGATTTCATCAGCCCGGAGGCCTCCGCCACCGACGCGACCGAGGCGACAGTGCTGTTCTTCGTCAACGCAATCAGAGTATTGCCGAGCGGGGTAATGGCGCCGCGTAGAGCCTGAGGGAAAATCACCAGGCGGGCGGTGTCGAAGAAACCCAGACCGATAGCGCGTGCCGCCTCAGCCTGACCCTTCGGCACGGTGTTCACACCCGAACGGATCGCCTCGCAGATAAACGCCGAATGGTAAATCGACAGGGCAATGACCGCGTACACGAAGAAGTTCGTGTCGAAATCGTGCGAGAAGGAGAGCTGGAACTGCGTCCACACACCCAAAATGGCGAAAGTCATCATGATGGTGAGCGGAGTATTACGGACAGTATGCACATAGGCGGTGCCCACCCAGCGCAGGGACGGGACGGGGCTGATGCGCATGAGCGCCAGCACAGTACCGAGAACGAACGAGCCAAGAGCCGCCCAGAAGGTCAGCTGAATATTGGTCATGAAGGCGCCAACCACATCGTACTTGGACAGGAGGGTGCCGAGTTGGTCAAAGAATGACATTCGTGAACCTCTCTAGAGACCTAGGCGCAGGAGGTGCCCAGGTGCGGCGGGTTGGTTTCGGTGTTGTAGTGGTAGCCGGTGCCTTCGGTGTACTTGGTGATGAGTTTCTCCCAGGTACCGTCGGCAACCATCTCGTTGATGGCGTTGTTCACGGCTTCGCACTTGTCGGTGCCCTTGGGCAGACCCACGCCGTAGCGTTCGGTCGTGAAGGGGGGAGCCGACCACTCTCAGCTTGCCCTTGTTCGCTTTGGTGGCTGCCAGACCGGCGAGGGTAATGTCGTCGGTGGTGACGGCGTCCACCACGCCGCCGTTGAGGGCGACCACGCAGTCGGAGTAGCTGTTCTGCTTGACCAGGTTCACGTTCTTGGCGAACTTGTCCTGCACCTTCTGGGCGCTGGTGGAGCCGGTGACGGAGCAGAGGTTCTTGCCGTTGAGGTCGTCCGGGCCGTGAATATCGGTGTTATCGGCACGCACGAGCAGGTCCTGACCAGCCGTGTAGTAGGGGCCGGCGAAGTCCACGGTCTTCTTGCGGCTTTCAGAGATGGAGTAGGTCGCAAAAATCATGTCTACCTGGCCGGTGTTGAGCATGTTTTCGCGGTTAGCGGCGGGGGATTCGACGAACTCAATCTGCTCTTCGGAGTAGCCGAGCTTACCGGCGACGTAGCGTGCCACCTCCACGTCGAAACCGGTGTAGGTGTTGCCGTCCTGGTAACCGAGGCCGGGCTGGTCTACTTTGATGCCGATGCGGATCTTGTGGTCGCTGTCTGCGCTGGAGCATCCGGCGAGGACGCCGGTCAGAGCGAGGGATGCTGCTGCGGCGAGTGCCGCGAGCCTACGTGAATATTTTTTCATGTCGGTCCCTCCGCTTTAGTGGTTGATGATCTTGGACAGGAAGTCCTTGGCGCGCTCGCTCTTCGGGTTGGTGAAGAACTCGTCCGGGTGCGCCTCTTCGATGATCTCGCCGTCGGCAAGGAAGACGATGCGGTCTGCCGCCTTGCGGGCAAAACCCATCTCGTGGGTCACCACGATCATGGTCATGCCTTCCCTCGCGAGGGAGACCATAGTGTCGAGCACCTCGTTGACCATTTCGGGGTCGAGCGCGCTGGTGGGTTCGTCGAAGAGCATGACCTTGGGCTTCATGGCGAGTGCACGGGCGATGGCGACGCGCTGCTGCTGACCGCCGGAAAGCTCTGCGGGCATCTTGTGCACCTGGGAATCCACACCGACCTTCGCGAGCAGGTTCATGGCTTCTGCTTCTGCCTCTGACTTGGACATTTTGCGGATTCGGCGGTACCTAAGGGTTACGTTATCGAGGATGTTCTTGTGCGCGAAGAGGTTGTAGGACTGGAAAAACCATGCCGACTTCGGCGCGGAGCTTGGCGAGTGCGCGGCTTCTTCGGGTAGTTCTTGTCCGTCAATGGTGATGGATCCGCTGGTGATAGTTTCGAGGCGGTTGATGGTTCGGCAGAGGGTGGATTTGCCGGAACCGGAGGGGCCAAGGAGGACGACGACCTCACCTTTTCCCACGGAAAGATTGATGTTCTTCAGAACGTGGTTGGTGCCGTAGTACTTGTTGACGTTGGCGATTTCGATGAGGTTTTTCTGCGCTTCGGGAGCTGCCTGTGCGGACATTTTGAACCCTTTCACGTGAGGTGCGTCTATGATGCGGGTTGTCTGTATGCTGAGTTTTCAGCTTACGCCTCAGACGGTTTCCTGTCTGCAAAATATTCACTTTACTGGGTAAGCAATGTGAATTTTTAAGCATGAATGCATAGTTATAGTATTTTTGACGTAAAAATATGGGTAAAAAACACCCCATCTTCACAAAAGGCTCTGACTAGGGAATATATTCTTCCCTTTCTCTACGCACTCACGAGGTGTCAAACGCCTTTGGGGAGGTAGTCACGACTTGGTAAAAATTTCGAAAAAAGCGCAGAAAAGTGCCCGATAGGTGAGATAACACCTATCGGGCACTCTTCAACACCCCTCACAAGGGGCTAAAACAGCTTAGGCTTCGTAACCGTTGGGGTTGTTCTTCTGCCAGTTCCAGTGGTCGCGAACCATGGTCTTAATGTCGCGGCTAGCGCTCCAACCCAAATCCGCCAGAGCAGAGGAAGGATCAGCGTAAGAGACCGCAACGTCACCGGGGCGACGATCCACAATCTTGTACGGCAGCTCCTTACCGCACGCCTCCTCGAACGCGTGCAGAACCTGCAGAACCGAGTAGCCGTTACCGGTACCCAGGTTCCAGGTGTGCAGGCCGCCGTGCTGGGTAATGTAATCCAGCGCCTTCAGGTGACCGTCAGCCAGGTCAACCACGTGAATGTAGTCGCGCACGCCGGTACCGTCAACGGTCGGGTAGTCGTTACCGAAGACGTTCAGGTGATCGCGGCGACCCACAGCAACCTGTGCGATGAAGGGCACCAGGTTGTTCGGGATGCCCGCCGGGTCCTCACCGATACGGCCGGACTCGTGCGCACCAACGGGGTTGAAGTAACGCAGCAGAGCAATGTTCCACTTGGAGTCGGAAGCAGCCAGGTCGACCAGCATGTCCTCAATGTGCTCCTTGGTGCGGCCGTAGCAGGACTGCGCATCCATGTTCATCTTCTCGATCAGAGGCATGGACTCGGGCTCACCGTACACGGTAGCGGAGGAGGAGAACACGATGGAGTGGCAGTCAGCCTCGTCCATTGCGTACAGCAGGTTCAGGGTGCCAGCCACGTTGGTCTGGTAGTACCACAGCGGCTTCTCTGCGGACTCGCCCACAGCCTTCAGACCCGCAAAGTGAATCACAGCGTCGGGGCGAACCTGCTTGAAGAGAGCCTTCATACCTTCAAGGTCGAGCAGGTCAACCTTGTGGAACTCGGGGGGCGCGGCCAGCGAGTTCAGCGACGCGCTTGAGGGACTCCTCGGAAGAGTTCGCGAGGTTATCCATGACGACGACGTCGTGGCCTGCCTTGAGCAGTTCAAGTACAGTGTGGGAGCCGATGTAGCCGGCGCCGCCGGTAACGAGTACCTTCATGATGTCCTTTCGGGCTTTATATATCCGGAAAAAGTGCTCCGGATGGGGGACAAAAGCTGTTGAGCTGTATCTAATGGTACAGCTGTGCACGAGGTGTAAGTACCTTCGGACACTGTGCGCTTGTGCACTCTGATGTGAGCACATGGGAGGCGTTATTGAGGCGTGTCGACACTCGCTTTTGCCCAGCGCCTGAATCCGCGTATCAGCTGATTTCTGATCCGACTTCTAATCCCACCAGAAATACCACTGGCGGCTCTGGTGAATAAACTCCGTCAGCTGCTCAATATCTTCAAACACCTGGAACGGAAGATCGGAACAAATGCGAATTGCTCGACCGCCAGATTCTTCGCCTCGACCGGGTCGGTGACGGGGCGTTCCACCAGAAATTCTAGGCAGTCAGCACCGTCAAGAGCCGCCGGGATGGCACCGTACTTTTCACGCCAATAGTGGGTGAACGCCAGCTGCGTTTCAGCGTCCGGGCAGTCATTCCAGCCGCCAAAGGGCAGGTACGCGGGAATATCGGCGGGGTCATCGGTCGGAATCTGCAGCAGGAGCATCTCGCCTTTCTCCTCCTCATCCGCAAGCTCGTAGCAGAGCAGAGCGGAAAGAGTCGGGGCGTCATCTTCGGGCTCCTCATCGGGCAGAAAATCGGAGCTCATAAACTCGTCAACAAGCTTGTTGAGGTCGAACTCGTCAGGGGCGTCCTCGTGAGTATCTTCGCCGTCACCGGTAACCTTGCGCAGCTGCTGGGCAATGACTGCGCTGCCGTACTCTTCGGCGGAGGCGCCGCCCCGGGCGGTACGGTAACGCTGCAGGATGGCACGAGTGTAGGCGCTCACCTGCTCGGGGGTTAGCGTCTCAACATCGTCAATGATGTCGTGCTCAAGGGACACCGCGATAACCATGCTTTCAAGCACCGTATCGTTCAGGTTCAGGAAGAAAGGGACGAACCCCTGCGCGCGCCCCAGCTTAGACAGCTCATCGTAACGAGCCATGGCATCAGCAGCCGGAGCGCCCATTGGAATACGCTCGTGCGGGTAGGGGAAGAGACGCGTAAAGTGCCGGTAGGTTTCGCTCATCGTCGACTCTGACTTAGTCGATTCGGGCATCTGAATTCCTCTCTGAACTGTATAAGCGGTCAGTCATGGCGGGTGCGCTGTACCCGGTACTACCAGCCTAGCGAAAGCCCGAGCCGCCCGCCCTGAAAACGGTCATCGTAGCCGCCGCGGATTCGCGCCCAGCCTGTAAGAGCGGCGGACGAGGGAACACCGGGCGCAGAAAAGGGGCCGGGATGCTTCACACATCCCGACCCCTAAAGTTCACGGGCCGACCCCTAAAGTTCACGGGCCGACCCCCAACGTTCGCAAGGGCAACCAGCGCTAGTCCAGGTACAGACTAGTTCAGGTGCAGACTAGTTCAGGTGCAGACTAGTTCAGGTGCAGCGCCTCGTTCAGCTCCACGGTGTTCTTCGCACGCGGCAGAACCTCAATCGCGCCGCTGATTGAATTGCGGCGGAACAGCAGATTCGACACACCGGACAGCTCCGCAGCCTTCACCACGCGCGCCTCCTGACCGGGCAGCAGAACACTCACGCGCGAACCAGCGGTCACATACAGGCCAGCCTCAACCACGCAGTCATCACCCAGGGCAATACCGATACCGGACTCCGCACCCAGCAGAGAACGCTCACCAATGGACACGCGCTGAGTGCCACCACCGGAGAGGGTACCCATCGTGGAGGCGCCGCCACCCACATCCGAGCCGTCGCCCACCACAACGCCCTGAGAAATACGGCCCTCAACCATGGAGGTGCCCAGGGTACCGGCGTTGAAGTTCACGAAGCCCTCGTGCATCACGGTCGTGCCGGACGCCAGGTGCGCACCCAGGCGCAGACGGTCACCGTCACCAATACGCACGCCGGCGGGAACCACGTAATCCACCAGGCGCGGGAACTTATCAATGTGGCTCACGCTCAGGTGACCCAGCTTGCGCAGACCAATCGCCAGCTTCTGGAACTCGGCGGCAAGCACCGGGCCGTGGTTGGTCCACGCAACGTTCGCCAGGGTGCCGAACAGGCCGTCTAGGTTCAGCTCGTTGGGGCGAACCAGAGTGTGCGAGAGCAGGTGCAGACGCAGGTACGCGTCGACTGCGTCTTCGGGTGCCTCATCCAGGTTGATGGAGGCGGTACGCACCTCGGTACGGGCGTTGCGCGCCGGATGCTCAACGGCCAGGTCCTCCAGTTCGTCCGCGATGGACAGGGTCGGGGGTCTGGGTGAGGGAGGGGCGGGGAACCACGCATCCAGGACGGTGCCGGCGTGCTCGCCAGAGACAACAACATTGACCAGTGCGACGCCGGAGGCGTAACGGGGAGTGTTTTCAGACATGCCTTCCATTATAGTTTTGGGGGTGAGAGCCCCTTCAAGACCGTCTCATATGCTCGATATGGGCGTTGTGGGCGCGGGTGTGTGTACCGGGGAACCTGTAAGGTGGAAGGATGAGCGTTTCCCCGAATATTTCTGAGCGTCACCCTGTACCGCAGCCGCCCCTGAACCTGGACGTGTCCATGCCCGAGCTGACGCGTGCCCTGCTGGATTACGAGTCGGTTTCCGGCAATGAGCAGCCAATTGCTGACGCCGTGCACATGGCGCTGTCGTTCTGCCCGCACCTGCACCTGACCCGTGACGGGGACGCCATTATCGCCCGCACCGAATTCCCGCCGATGCCCGGTGAAGAGGAAGAACGCACCCGCATTATTCTTGCCGGTCACCTGGACACTGTGCCCCTGCCCACCGTTGAGGGTTCGCTGGGTACCGTGCCGTCCACGGTGCGTGAAGAAGAGGACGGGTACGTGCTCTACGGCCGCGGCGCAACCGATATGAAGGGCGGCGTGGCGGTCCAGTTGAAACTTGCCGCCGAACTGACCGCGCAGGACACCGACTACAACCTGACCTACATCTTCTACGACAACGAAGAGGTCGCCAGCGAACTCTCCGGGCTGGCACGCCTGATTCGCAACCACGGCGAGCTTATCACTGACGCAGACTTCGGTGTGTTGCTTGAACCGACCAACGGCACGATTGAGGGCGGCTGCAACGGCACCATGCGTTTCTTCGTGCGCACCCGCGGCCTGGCCGCCCACTCGGGCCGGGCCTGGCGCGGCGAGAACGCAATCCACGCCCTGGCGCCCGCGCTGGCGGCGCTCGCCTCCTACGAGCCGAAGACTATTGCTGTGGAGGGCCTGGACTATCGTGAGGGTCTGAATGCGGTGCAGATTTCTGGTGGCGTTGCCGGTAACGTGATTCCTGATGCGGCGGCAATGCACGTGAACTACCGGTTCGCCCCGGATAAGACCCTGGACGAGGCGGTCGCCCACGTGCGTGAGGTCTTCACCGGTTACGAGCTGGATTTTGTGGATCTTTCCCCGGCGGCTCGCCCCGGACTGGACACCCCCGCTGGCGGCTTCCCTGATTGAGGCGGTGGGGCAGGATCCTCAGCCGAAGTACGGTTGGACGGACGTAGCGCGCCTGAGCGAGATTGGTATTCCCGCGGTGAACTTCGGCCCCGGTGACGCTCTGCTGGCTCACACCGATAACGAGCACGTGAGCTTTAGCCAGCTGACCCGCTGCCACGCGGATTTGCGTGCCTGGCTACTCAGCGACCGTGACGAGGACTAACCGCGACGAGGACTAGCCGCGGCGCTAACTCTGTTGGCGCTGATTCTGCCGGCGCTGGCGCTACTATTTAAATTTAGGTGACCGTCAGGGGTTGACGGTCCTGCATGATATGAGATTGACATGAACTTTCTTCTGATTCTGCTTGCCCTGCTGATTTCGGGCATTGCGGTGCTCTCCGTTGTGGCGCTCGGCGGTGAGCGTGCCGTGCCCGGTGCCGCGTTCTTCAGCGGCGTGGGACGTGACGGTCTGGGCACCTTCGACCGTGTGGAGGATTTGACTACTGCGGTTCGTTTCTTCGGCAATCCCGAGGACGAAAAGGAGCGTGAGCCTGCACCCGGTGATGCTTCTGCCGACGCAACCGCAGAATCTGCTGATGCTAACGTTGCTGCCGCTGAGTCGGTTCGCCGCGGTGCGGTTCCGCTGGCTGATGATGCGGAGAGCACCTTGAGCGCGCATGACTTTGTGGAGAAGCGAAAGAACCCGCAAGCTGAGGGCGTGCCTTCGGCGGCTGAGGGGAGCTAGTGCCGGTGAGCGTTCCTTCTCAGCACACTAGTCCTGTTCCGCCTGCCCGCGCTCACTCTGCCGCTGATTCTGCCCCTCGCACCGCCTCCACGAAGGAACAGGGCGAGTCTTTTGATGAGTTGCTGACCTGGGCGTACACCGCCGCCGGTGAGCGCCTGCACCGGGTGGGGGAGCGTCTGCGTGCCCTGCCCGCGTGGCTGTCGGTACTGCTGATTTACGGTCTGTCCCGCGTGTGGGGCTTCATCGTGTTTGCTGTGGTTGGCCAGCAGCAGCTGCGCAGCCCGTGGGGTCAGCATCTGGATTATTTGTCGTTCATTAGCATCTGGGATGCCGGCTGGTATGAGCAGATCGCGGTACAGGGCTACCCGAGTGAGCTGCCGGTGAATGCGGCGGGTGTGGTTCAGCAGAATCAGTGGGCTTTTTACCCGATTTTCCCGCAGCTTTCCGGTGCTATTAGCCATGCGACGGGCATCGGGTACTACCCGGTGGCGGCGACGGTTGCTCTGATTGCCGGTTTTGCGGCGGCGTGGGTGATTTACCTGCTGTTTGAGGCGTCGTTGAAGGCGACCGGTTTCACAAGTGAGGAGTCGCATTCTGCGCTGTCCATGTGGGCTGTGGCGTTGGTATCGTTCTTGCCGGTGGCGCCGGTGCTTCAGGTGCCGTATGCGGAGTCGCTGAACCTGGTGTTCCTTGCCGGTGCGCTGCTGTGCCTGGTTCAGGGACGCTACGGCCTGCTGGTTCCTGTGGCGGCGTTGGCGTGCCTGTCCCGCCCGGTGGGTGTGCCCCTGGGCGCGGCTGCCGGCCTGTTGTGGTTTGCGTGCTGGGTGCGTTCGAGCCGCCAGTCGGGTATGGGCACGGCGTTTGTGCGCCATCTGGGGCAGCTGGTCAGCGCCTTGGTGGTGTGTGCGTGTGCGCTGGTGTGGCCTGCGATTGCGTGGTGGGCTACGGGCCCTGTGGATGCGTACACCGCCACGGAGACGGCGTGGCGCGGTACCCATTTGGCACCGATTCAGCCGTGGCTGTCGCAGGGTTACCTGTACTTTGGGTATGCGGCTCCGGTGCTGCTGACCCTGCTGATTTTGGGATTTATTGCTCTGTGTTTGAGCCCGTTGGCGCGTAGGGTTTTGGCGGCTCCGTTGAACCTGTGGTGCCTGAGTTATTTTGCGTATTTGATTCTGTTTTTGAATCCGCAGTCCTCGACGTTCCGCCTGTTGTTGCCGTTGTTCCCGCTGGTGCTTGTGGTGGCGGCGGCGAGCCGTTCGCGGGCGTATCGTTGGGCGCTGCTGGTGGCGGGTGCGTGTGCGCAGTGGGGCTGGGTGGGCTGGCTGTGGCATTGGAAGCAGCTGCCCGGCGGTGGAGATTACCCGCCGTAAACCGAATATTGTGACTGGAGATCGCCGGTGTGCTGCCGGCGGTCTTTTGCGTTCGGGAGGCGGGCGTGTCTGCGGTTGGAGCCGCAGCGTTTTACCCCGGCGGTGGAGATTACCCGCCGTAAACCGCTGATGTGGCGTCCTTAGCCGTGGGCGCAATGCCCCTCCGCGGCGCTGTAGCGTACGCCTTCTGCTTGTCCAGAGCTTAAAGACACGTCCAGAAAGCGCCGCGGGTTCGGCGGTGCTGGCTCGGAACTGATAATCTATATTCTGTGTTTGGTATTAGTGGCACCGAGTTGATTATTTTGGCCATCATCACGTTTGTGGTGATTGGTCCCGAACGCATGCCCGAATACGCCCGACAGATCCGTGAATTCGTCAAGACTGTGCGCCGCATGGCGTTTGACGCGAAGGACGACTTCAAGGAAGCCCTGGGCGAGACGGGTCTGGAAGATATTAACTGGCGCCAGTACGACCCCCGCCAGTACGATCCGCGCGTGATTGTGAAGCAGGCGTTCGCTGAGGATGACGCCGAGCGTGAGCGTGAGGCGAAGGAACGTGAAGAGGCGCTGCTGAAGGAGAAGGAAAAGTCGGAGAGCCGTGCTCTTCCGCGAGGCGCATATGCCCCCTTCGACGTGGACGCCACCTAAGATTTTGAAACGAAAGAACCCCGCACCGTGATGGTGCGGGGTTCTTTCTGTATCAGCTGTCTGACCGTCAGCTTCTAGATGCTTGGTCCTAGACGGCGACATCTCTAGACGGCTGGATCTCTAAACAAAGAGCGGCAGGCTCTGACCCGCCCTCGACTCGCCCGAGTGTAGTAGCTGCGAGGCGATGGACTGAATCTCTTCGGCGGTGGTCGAATCCGGGTGGCTCCAGACCACCGGGGTGCCCTCGTCGCCGCCGGTACGCAGGTTCACATCCAGCGGGACAGAACCGAGCAGCGGTACCGGGTAGGAGAGCGCCTCCGAAAGACGCTCAGCGAGCACCTGACCGCCGCCAGAACCGAACATGTCGAGCACGGTACCGTCCGGCAGGGTCATGGCAGCCATGTTCTCCACCACGCCCACGACCTTCTGACCGGTCTGCAAGCTCAGGGTGCCGGCACGCTCCGCCACATCCACCGCGGCGTGCTGCGGGGTGGAAATGAGCACCAGCTCCGCATTCGGCAGCAGCTGAGCCATGGAGATGGCAATATCGCCGGTGCCGGGCGGCAAATCGAGTAGCAACACATCCAGGGCGCCGAAGTGCACGTCCATGATGAACTGCTCCAGGGCACGGTGCAGCATGGAGCCGCGCCACGCCACCGGCTCGTTGCCCTTGAGGAACATGCCGATAGAAATCACTCGAATAAAGCCGCCGCTGACCTTCTGCTCACCCCAACGCTGGGCGGGGGCGGGAACGTCCACGGTCGGCGGAAGAATCAGGTCATCCAGGCGGGTCGGGGCGTCGGTAATACCCAGCAGACCCGGAATGGAGAAGCCGTGCACATCCGCGTCAATAATGCCCACCGCAAGCCCGCGTGAAGCGAACGCGGCGGCAAGATTCGCGGTCATGGAGGACTTACCCACGCCGCCCTTACCGGACACCACACCGAACACGCGGGTCAGCGAACCGGGCGCGGTAAACGGGTTGGAACGCTCCGGCTTGAGCATCGAACGCAGGGCGGAACGCTGCTGCGGGTTCATCGCACCCACCTGCAGCTGCACACGCTCAATACCCTCAACAGTGGCGGCGGCGTCACGAACCTGCTGCTCGATGGTGTTCTTCAGCGGGCAACCCTCAATAGTGAGTAGCACCGTGACCTCAGCCCAGTGGCGGCCGGGAATCGGCTCACCGTGCTCATCCAGTTCAGGATGCACGAGCGCAGTCTCCACCATGCCCAGCTCCGTAATGGGGCGGCGCAGTTCGGGATCCTCGACGCGGGCGAGTGCCGCGTAGAGCGCATCCTGCAGGGGCGAATTAGTGGTCACGGGCGCCTCCCTCACGGGTGCGCTCTGCCTGCTGCTGTGCCTGCTGGGATTCGCGGCTCTGAGGCTGGCTCAAATCGCCTCGGTGGGGATCCTGTGCGGAGTCCTTCGCGGGGCGTTCAGCCTTGTCAGAAGCCTGCTCGGTACCGTTCTCGGTGCCTTCAGAGCTCTTTCCCTCAGTGCCCTGCTCCTCAGCCTCCTGCTCCTCAGCGTCCTTTTCCTCGCCCTCGGAGATATCGATATCGTCGATAGCCTCCTCCAGGTCCTCAATGTCCTCACTGATGTCCTGCAGCTGCTCGGCGTGACGCTCCTGCTCCTGCGCAATGTTCTGCAGCTCCTCAAGAATGTCACGCAGCTCGCTACGAACGAAGTCACGGGTCGCAACCTCACGCAGAGCAATACGCAGCGAAGCAATCTCGCGGGTCAGGTACTGGGTCTCCTCCAGGTTCTGCTGGTCACGCTTACGGTCCTCAGAGGCCACCACGCGGTCGCGGTCGTCCTGACGGTTCTGCGCCAACAGCAGCAGGGGAGCAGCGTAAGAAGCCTGCAGGGACAGCATCAGGGTCAGCAGGGTGAAGTTCAGGCTACGCGGGTCGAACTGCATCTCCTCCGGTGCCAGGGAGTTCCACGCCAGCCACACGCCACAGAAAATGGTCATCCACATCAGGAACTGCGGGGTACCCATGTAGCGTGCAAAGCCCTCGGTCATGCGGCCGAAAGCGTCTGGGTTGGGGCTTGAGAACAGCTTCGGCTTGCGGGTGCCGGGGGTGCTCAGCTGCGAGTCGCTACGCTGCGGGCGGGAGTCGCCGCGCTCGCGGTTGCGTTCAGCGTACTTCTTCTCCAGGCGGTCCTTGAGGATGCGCGCCTTATCGATGCGGGGGTTCTCTTCGGTACGGTTTGCGTCGCGGCGGTTCGATTCAGGCAAAGCGTCGTCCTACCTTTCGTACGGGAGTTCCATCATCGTAAGTGCGCCAGTCTTCGGGCAGGAGCGCATCGAGCACGTCGTCGATGGTCACTGCGCCTACCAGGCGGTGCGATTCGTTCACAATGGGAACGATGGTCAGGTCATAGGTCGCCAGCACGCGTGCCAGCTCTTCTAAACTTGCCTGGTCAGAGACAGGCTCAGTGTCGGTATCGAGGATGTGACCAATCGGCTCACTCGGCGGCACACGCAGTAGCTTCTGCATGTGCACCAGACCCAGGTACTTGCCGGTCGGCGTTTCCAGGGGCGGGCGGGTCACCATGACGGCAGCCGCCATCGCCGGAGGGATCTCCTCGGCGCGGATGTGCGCGAGCGCCTCCGCGACGGTCGCCTCGGGGGAGAGGATAATCGGCACCGGGTTCATGAGCGAACCGGCGGTACCCTCGTCGTATTCGAGCAGTCGACGCACGTCGTCTGCTTCGTCGGGTTCCATGAGCTCGAGCAGCTTTTCACGCTGGGCGTCGTCCAGCTCGATGAGCAGGTCGGCGGCGTCGTCCGGTTCCATCTCTTCGAGGACCTGCGCGGCACGCTCGTCGTCCAGGTGCGAGAGAATCTGCACCTGGTCCTCGGCGGGCAGCTCCTGCAGAACGTCCGCGAGGCGTTCATCCTGCAGTTCGGCTGCGATTTCGACCATGCGCTTATCGCTCATCTCGTGGATGGCGTCCGCAAGGTCGGCGGGCTTGGAGTTCTCGTGGTTCGCCACGAACGCGGTTGCCGCCTGCGGTTCCACGTCGGTGGAGAGCACCGCCTCGTCCCAGTCGACGATGAGGGTCTCCTTGGAGCGGCGGCGCCACGTGCTGGAGGAGGAGCTGACGCGGGAAACGAACAGCTCGGTCACGCCCCAGTCGCCGTTGCGGCGCTGCTCAATGGCGACGTCCTCAATGACGGCGTCGCCGCTGCCGTCGAGCAGACGCACGCGGCGGTCAAAGAGCTCACCGACAATGAGAGTCTCAGAGTTGCGCTGTTCAAAGCGGCGCAGGTTCACCAGGCCGGTCGAAATGATCTGTGAAGCGTCGATACTTCGCACACGGGTCATGGGCATGAACACGCGTTTCTTGCCGAGCACCTCAACGATGATGCCGACAACAATGGGTTCGCTGCCCTTGGCGGGGCGGGCGCCCGCAATGGATGCGCCCAGGCCGCGTTTGAGCACGACGACATCTCGGAGACGGCCGAGGCGGTCACCGAAAGGGTCAAAAACGTCGAGGCCCAGAAGGCGGGCAATGTAAATCTTGCTGGGGGTGCTGAACTTCGAATTGCTCACCTCTCTAGGGTACGCCCCGCCGCGGGGATTCGCACTTTGAGGGGCCTATTTGAACAGTCGTTCATACGCCCCGTTGACGCTGCCTCTACGTGCCCTTTACATTCTTTCTACACTGGGCTTGATGCGGGGCTTGGTAGTGGGCTTTATACGGGGCTCTACGCCGGGGGGAGAGCGCTGACCGACTCACCCCTGCCTGTTTTTGCCGGGCGGTAGAATAGGAGCCATGACTTCTAACCTGCCGAATATTCCCTCGACCCCGCCTTCTTCGTACTTGGCGTCGCGCCTGGCGCAGGCTCAGGGCAAGCCCCTACCCGCCGGTGAAGCGATCGCCTCCTTCGTCCGTCACGATGATGCGCTCGCCGCTTTTGATGTACTCAGCGAGCAGGATTACCCGGTCACGGCACTGTACCTGGTCAATGACGGTATCCGCCAGGTGGAGTACCCGGTGCAGCCCGGTTATGGTCGTGCCCTGATTTCTGCGGCGATTCAGGGCGCGGTGATTGGCCTGGTGTTTTCGGTGCTGATGACCCTTGCCGGTGACTCTTTTATCTCTGAGGCGCTCAAGTACGTGCCGCTGTCGGTCGCGGTGTTTGTGCTCTGGCAGATGTACGTTCTGCGCCGCTCTCACGGGGGCCGCTACCCAATGCGTACCGAGGCGATTCCCTCCCGTACCGTGATGTACGCCCTGCCGGAGTACGCTCAGGATGCACGCCGCGTACTGGGTGCGCACCCTCGCTTCTCGGCGGCGGTTGCGGCTGCACGTGCGGCGGCGGCTCCGGAGGCGTCGCAGGCGCGTGCCGCTCAGAGCACCGTCTCGATGAACGGCGCCCCGGTTCCGACCGGCGCCCCGAAGGCACCCTCGTACCGTGCACAGGCGGGTAGCCAGCCGGCACCGAACCAGAACCTGCCCGAGCGTGATACTTCCGCGCAGGATGCGGTGGCTCAGAGCGCGGCGCAGAACATGCCCGCGCCCACCCAGCCTACGCAGACTGTTCAGCCCGCTCAGACTTCCGCGCCGGAACAGGCAAACACCGACCAGGCAACCGAACAGAACACCACCGCCCAGAAGGCAGAGCCGCAGAAGCGTCCGGCTCAGCGTTTCGGTCTGCGCGTGGACGATCCGGAAGAATACGCGAAGCTGATTCAGCCCAAGCCGCAGCGTCCGACCCCGCGCCCGCAGGGCCTGCACGATAAGTCCTCGCAGGACTCCGAATAACCTCCACCACCAGCGGCGGCAGTAGCCGCCCCTAACGGCGGGAAACAGGCATAGAAGAGCATATAGAAGACATGCGAAAGCCCCTCACCGAACGAATCGGTGAGGGGCTTTCGCTACGCATTGTCGTCAGACCGTACTAGCCGGTACATCCCGGCGGGAATGGTTACGCCTCCTTGGAGAGCTTCGCCATCCACTCCTCAATACCCTCAACGGTGCGCGGCAGCGCAGCGGAGAGGTTCACGTTGCCGTCCTCGGTGCAGAGCACGTCGTCCTCAAGGCGGATACCGATACCGCGGTACTCCTCGGGGATAGACATGTCCTCTTCCTTGAAGTACAGTGCCGGCTCAATGGTGAAGACCATGCCCGGCTCCAGCTCAGCCCACATGTACAGTTCAGCCTTCGCCTGCGCGCAGTCGTGCACGTCCAGACCCAGGTGGTGGCTGGTGCCGTGCGGCATCCAGCGGCGGTGCTGACCGCCCTCAATGGTGAGGGAAACCTCGGCAGAAACCGGCAGCAGGCCCCACTCTTCCAGACGGTGAGCCAGAACCTCCATAGCGGCGTCGTGAAGTTCGTGGAACTTACGGCCCGGCTTAGCCACAGCGAACGCGGCGTCAGCAGCCTCCAGCACAGCGTTGTAGACCTTCGCCTGAACCTCGGTGAACTTACCGTTCACGGGGAAGGTGCGGGTCACGTCTGCGGTGTACAGGGTGTCGTCCTCAACGCCTGCGTCCAGCAGCAGCAGCTTGCCGTCATCGACGGTGCCGTTGTTACGGATCCAGTGCAGGATAGTTGCGTTGTTACCGCACGCTGCGATGGTGTCGTAGCCCAGGTCGTTACCGTCGGTACGTGCCACGGAGAAGAACGCAGTCTCAACGACGCGCTCACCGCGGTGGTGCTCCTTAGCCTTCGGCAGTTCACGAATGACCTCTTCGAAGCCCTTGACGGTCATATCAACGGAACGCTGCAGGTTCTCAACCTCGATAGCGTCCTTAATCAGGCGAGCCTCGGAGAGAGCCACGGTACCAGTTCGGAGTCCAGCTTGTCAGCCTGCTCCAGCTCCACGCCGGTGTTGTAGCGGGAGGTGTCAACCAGCGCGTCAACAGCCGGGTCAACGTTGCGGACCAGGCGGATGTTCACGCCGCCCAGTACCTGGTTGCCGGCGTTCTTGGTGATAGCAACCTCAAGCTCGGACAGGGTCGCGGGTACGCAGACCGTAACGCTCGGAGAATTCCTTCAGGGGTGGGGCGGGAGCCAACCCAGAACTCGCCGTAGCGTGCATCCGCGTAGAACTCTGCGGTGTCACGGCCAGCCAGCGGACGGAAGTACAGGGTCACCTCGTGGTTGGAACCGTTGTCACCGGTGCCCTCTTCGACGGGCTCGAAGATCAGCACGGCGTCAGGCTCGTGGTCGATGCCCAGACCGGTCTGGTGCGCAAACGCCGAGTGGGGGCGGAAGCGGTAGTCGCAGTCGTTGGAGCGGACCTTCAGCGGGCCTGCGGGCAGGACGAGGCGCTCGCCGGGGAATGCCTTGGAGATCTTGGCGCGGCGCTCAGCTGCGTAGTCTGCTACGGGCTCGCGGGTGTAGCCGTCATCTTCGGCAGGTGCCCAGTTTGCGGCAATGAATTCGGTGAACGCAGACGCCTTGGGGGTGCTGCGGTGGTCAGTCTTCTGAGCTTCGGTGCTCTTCTCATTGTTCTCAGTCATGGCTTAATCATAGCCTCTTCAATACTGGTGGGCAGGTGTTTTAGCGCTTTTGACCATAAGAGAGGGTGCGGTGGGTCAGAATATATCTTTGACCTGCGACCGGGTACCCGATATTGCGCCGCCGATATTGGTAGGGTTGAATCAGAAGAGTAGATGACATGCCTTAGACCCCGCTGAGGTGGCGACGAACTAGCAGGGGTGGGGAAGGAGAGAAGATGACGCAGACAGAACACCGAAATAGTGCACCTAATGCGCAGCAGGCGCCGCAGCCCGCTGAATCGGGCGCGCCTGAAAACCTGAACCTTGCTGGGCGTTACGATCTGCATATTCACTCCGCTATCTCTGACGGCACGCAGAGCCTGACTGAGCTGGTGCCGCTGATTGCTCGCGCCGGGTTGGCTGGGTTTGCGCTGACTGATCACGATACGACGGCTGGTTGGGCACAGGCGGCTCAGCTGGCGGGTGAGTACGGTCTAGATTTTCTGCCGGGTGCAGAGTTCTCCTGCCGTTACCGGTACACCGATGGTGAGGGCCGCGCACGCACGAAGACTATTCATCTGCTCGCTTATGGTTTTGACCCGGTGGGTTCGGAGTTGGCGCGCCGTGTGGAGGCGATTCGCGCCAGCCGTGAGGGCCGTGCGCAGGCTATTGTGGGCCGTCTTGCCGCTGACTACCCGCTGACCTGGGATGACGTGTTGGCGCAGGTGGGGAGGGAACACGGCGGTGGGTCGCCCCCATATTGCTGATGCGCTGGTTGCTGCCGGTGTGGTTACTGACCGTTCTGAGGCTTTTGCGAAGCTGCTGTACACGGGCAGCCCCTACTATGTGCCGCAGGATGCGCTGGACCCGCTGGAGGCGGTGCGTCTGGTCCGTGAGGCTGGGGGCGTGCCGGTGATTGCGCATCCGATGAGTACGATGCGTGGACCCGCGTTGAGCCTGGAGTACCTGGGTTTGATGGTGGATGCTGGCCTGGCGGGTGTGGAGGTGTACCACCGTGAGAACTCTCCGGAGGACCGGGCGCGTCTGCTGGAGTTCATTGAGGTTCAGCGTGCGGCGGGACGTGAGGTGCTGGTGACTGGTTCGAGTGATTATCACGGTGCGGGTAAGCCGAACCTGCTGGGTGAGAATACGACGGATGCGGCGACGGTGGCGCGTATCCGCGAGCAGTTGGCGGCCCAGTAGTAAGACCCAGTAGTAAGACGAAAGAGTGTGGGGCGGGTTCCTTGATGAGGAACCCGCCCCACACTCTTTTGTTTTCACCTCATTGCATATTCTCTAAATCTCTACCTGAAGGTTAGGATTTTTGATACGCTGAGAACGTTCTACTCATTGGGGCGCACAAAGATTGTGCCTCCCCTCTGTTCATGAAGGAGCTATGATGCTTCGACAATTATTCACCCGCCCCACAAAGCGGGCCATCCAGGCCGGTGGCACGGTACTGCTGGCAGGTGCCATGGTGTGCGGTAGTGTTCCGGCGTATGCCACCGGGCATTTGAAGCCTCACGAGGTGACCCCCATTGTACAGCCGGACGAACCGGCAGTGACCTGCAACGACCGCGCAGAATATGAGTACTATCGGCAAGATGGTGAATTGGGGCGTCGCGTTATCTTTAATTGGGCGCAGTGCATTGGTCTGATTTCTGAGTATCAGAAGCACCAAATGGTCAAGAAAGATAGTGTTATCTCTCGTGGCCAGTTTGTGGAGTATTTGTACCGTCTGTCGGGTTCTCCTGAGGTGAAGAATCTTCCAGCTCAGTCACCGTACGGTGATATTAAGACTGATGATCCGCGTTTTCCTGTGGTGATGTGGGCTCGTGAGCGGGGCATTACCTGGGGTTGGAGTGATGGGAATTTCCATTATGATACCCCTGCTAGTGAGTCTTCTACTGCCTTGATGGTGTATCGGTTGGCGGGCAGTCCAAAAGTAACGGTAGCTGCATATGACCCTGAGAAGTATTTCCCCCCTACTCCTTGGAAGGAAAAATGGCCGAATATGCCATATAATTCGGAGCTTCATAAGGCATACACCTGGTTACACTATGGTCTTCAGAATCCAAATAATGAAGATTCTATTGAGAACGTATCGTATCGACGGTATGGTATCGTATCGCCTAACGATGAATTTGAATGGTTGGCTTACGCTACTTATGAGCAGGCTATCGAAGTGATTCGTCTAGCAGATAAATCTTTCAAATTTAAATAAACTATGTGCGCCTCACCTAATGTTAGGTGAGGCGCACATTTTAGTAATTTTTATTCAGTGATTGGAAAATCTTTTTTATTAGAAATATCTGCTGAATCCTCAGTAGATTTATAGACATACTGATTAATTTCAATCTTGTAGGGTGGGTTCAGGGAATTTTTAATAGAAAACTTCCATTTATCGTTCAGAACCTTGGGTTTAGGTTTGTTATTGTCTTCGTAGTCCATGTGGCATTCGTCGTATGCGTTTGCTCCAATAATATTCAAACGCCTAACACTACCTTCAAGATAGAAGCCCCACAGTGAAGCGAGGATTCTTTCTAGGGGTACTTCTTGGCTTGGCCCGTAGGGGTTGTCTGAGCGTACTCCCGTGAAAGTGCAGTCGCTAGCCCACGAGCTGATATACCAGTTCGCTGCCTCGTGGTTATGCGCTTTATCTGAGACTGCGTCATGCCAGCTGGAGGATTCACCGATACAGCCCACATAGTTATTCCTCGGCATGAGGGCAAACCATCCGTGACCACCGTTCTCTTGAGCCGTGCATCCTTGAAAGAGGTTACGCGTTCCGGCGACATACCATCCAGCACCGGTCTTGGCAGTATATTGATCGTCGGACTGGTCCTTTTTCCGCGTTACGTAGATAGAATTTTGTAGCACGGATCGGCGGTTGTACCAGCTGGTTGACCCAAAAAATTTGCATTGGGAGGCGTAGATTTCAATTCCGGCGTAGTTTTTCCCTGAAAGGTTGGCATCAGAAATATCTACTGTAAGGAACTTATTATCTGCGCCACCAGGATTATTGCCATCTTTGCGGCGTAACGGATGACCGACAGGTTTGCCAACCAGCAAGCCTTGGCGCAAAGACTTGCGGACACGGATTTTATCGACTTTCATACCTCGGTCATGAAGCCCCAAAATCGCAACACCCATATCTACATCCCAAATTTCTAGGTTAGAGAGGGAAGGGACAGCTTCAGGGTCATTAGGCTTACCCGTAAACTCAGTGTGTAGAATAATGCCTGCAACATGGGCTAGAGGTGCCCTAGTATGCATATTATCCGTAAGCTGCTGTACGTTGATATGCCCTTTTTGGGGGCTCGTGCGAATCCACATATCACGCACTCCGAAACGCATCGGACGGTTATCTGTCGCATTAGATGTCGGGTTTTGATAAGTTCCCGTATGAAAAACACCGAAACATTCATCAGAGGTACCCGCTGCCTTGGTAAGCGCATCTGTGGACGTCGCAATAATTCGGGTAGACATTCCATGCCCGAAAAACTCCACCTTATCGAGCAAGTGAATGAAGGGGGTGCGACACCTTGTAAATACCGGCAGGTAGCTCAATTGACCCTCCGCCGAGCCAATACAGGCGCTCTGCCAGCTTGTTCAGCTGATCGGTGCAGTCCACTCCGCCCGTGGGGTCTACGCAGTAATCCAGAACATTAACATGAAGGCCGTTCTTCGCAAGATTATGGGCTGTGTACTCCCTCGCAGTATCAGTGTACGTGAGATATTGCAGACGCTTATTGAACTCGTCTAGCCGCTTCTGGGTATTTTTTACCCATTCTGGGGCGCGAGTCATGAACTCTTCAGTCTTGTTTGCTTGCTCCGCATGGGCTGGGGAGAAAGCTGAGACTCCTGCAGTGGTTGCGGCAAGAGCTCCTCCTGCCAAAAGGGCGCGCCGCGATGGCGCATGATATTCAGACATCGATGTCTCCTAGAGGTGAGTGAATTATTCGCCCTTCATCACGACGAAGTGATGTTAGTGGGCGAATACTTTCTGCACGTAGCACCGTGCTGCGCTGCAGAAGGTATCTCTAGTGTGTATCGCTTTTTCTTCTCTTTGCAAGAAAATTTATGATTTTTACATAAATTCGTTTCAAGTTTTACGTAAATATTTTAATTTTCCTCAACATATTAATGAGGTATATAAAATCTATTGCTTTAAATATTTTTAACATTGCACTGAAGCTGAAGGAGAGAATGAAACTGTGTCGGTTTGCTCTGTATCTTGGCGATAGAAAGGGGGTGTGCGGCTCAAGAGAACGGCGGCCACGGGTGGTTTGCCCTAATGCCGAGGAATAACTATGTGGGTTGTATCGGTGAATCCTCCAGCTGGCATGACGCAGTCTCAGATAAAGCACATAACCACGAGGCAGCGAACTGGTATATCAGCTCGTGGGCTAGCGACTGCACCTTTACAGGAGTGCGCTCTGATAATCCTTACGAAGATAGTGACAAGCCAGAGGATAAATTTCCACTAGATAAGGCTCTCGCAGCACAATGGGGGTTCTATCTTGAAGGTGGCGCAAAGCGTCTTAGTATTATTGGCGCAAATGCTTTCGATGCTTGTCAGATGAGTGATAAGACCAGAACTGCGGCCCAAAAGAAAATTATGGGGGATAAATGGGTTCTTAAAATCAACTCTGAGCTTTATGAGCTATTAAGGATCGAAATTAATAATTTTAAATTTGAGGGAAAGCTTGTAGCGCCGAGAATCCCTAAAGCCGAGAATGAGTCCACAGAAAACTAGAAAATAGTTTGGTCCCCTGCATAGAAGAGCAGGGGACCAAACTATTTTTATAATCTCTTAAAATACGCCTCGAGTATCTGCCATGCGCAATACTTCAAAAGCCTGTTCATATGTTGCCTGGAAAGTCCATTGGCTCACTCGTCGACCTTCAGAGTCCATGCTCGCGACGTCATGGTACCTAACCGATTCGTGGAAGCCAGTGTACTTCTTATCAAAGCCGGCTCCAGTGTATTTCAACCAAACATAGGCCCGATGCAACTCTGAGCCGTAAGGAAGGTTGGGGTTCCGCTTGGTCCAGGGCTCTTCCTCATTCGGAGGATTCATATCGGGTAGCTTGACCGCCGGACTACCAGCTAGGCGGTATGCCATGATTACTGTCGTCGTTTCATTCGCGGGGGCATCGTAATGGAAATTCCCATCACTCCAACCCCAGGTAATGCCCCGCTGACGAGCCCACATCACCACAGGAAAACGCGGATCATCCGTCTTGATATCGCCATACGGAGACTGAGCCGGAAGATTCTTCACCTCAGGAGAGCCCGACAGACGATACAAATACTCCACAAACTGGCCACGGGAAATTACGGTGTTTTCTTCGATTAGCTGATACTTCTGGTATTCAGAAATTAGACCAACGCACTCAGCCCAGTCGTAGATAATCTTGCGACTGTAAGTCACATAAGCATTCGGAAGGTACTTATATTCGTAGATTGCGCGGTCGTTACAGGTCACCGCCGGTTCATTGGGCTGCACAATAGGGGTCACTTGGCGAGGTTTCAGAACACCAAGAGAATATGCCGGCACGCTACCGCACACCATGGCACCTGCCAGCAGTACCGTGCCGCCAACCTGGATGGTCCGCTTCGTGGGGCGGGCGAATAATTGTCGAAGCATCATAGCTCCTTCACGAACAGAGGGGAGGCACAATCTTTGTACACCCCAATGAGTAGAATGTTCTCAGCGTATCAAAAATCCTAACCTTCAGGTAGAGATTTAGAGAATATGCAATGAGGTGAAAACAAAAGAGTGTGGGGCGGGTTCCTTGACCGGGAACCCGCCCCACACTCTTAACACGTGCTCTCACGGACGCGCAGACAAGACCGCCTAGACGCTCTCACGCGACGCATGATGCTGCAACACCGCACCCGCAGCCGCCGCATCCAGCTGAGCAGCCGCACGCGCCGCACGAGCCTTAGCTCGCGCCTGATGCTGACGCTGACGACGCAACTCATCACGCCCATCAATACGCATCTTCTTATCCACCGCATCCATAGACCAGTGACGCACAAACCGGCACGACGCACCCTCAACCGGCTGCGTAGTCTCCGTGAGCGTATCCAACACAGCCTTCAACGCATGACGGCTCGCCGCCGTCAACGCATCACGACTCGTGCCGCCACGAACACCCACCGTACGTTTCGGCGTGAACAGCACACTCGCCCCACGCGGCACACCGCGATACTCAGCGAACGACACCGGATCCACACCCAGGCGCTTAGCCATCACCTCAATAGCCGGCGGATTCTGATCCACACACACGAACTTACGACCCAGCTGAGCCGCCGCCGCACCCGTAGAACCAGAACCAGCGAAGAAATCCAACACCCAATCACCCGGGCGGGAACTCGCCGCAATCATACGACGCAACAAACCCGTAGGCTTCTGCGTGGGATACCCCGTCTTCTCCTTACCCGTAGGCGACACAATAGTATGCCACCACACATCCGTAGGGAGCTTACCGCGAGAAGCCTTCTCCTCAGTCACCAGACCCGGAGCCATATACGGTTCACGATCAACCTCCGCAGTATTGAAGTAATAGCTACGGTGATCCTTCGCATACACCAGAATATTGTCGTGCTTCGTCGGCCAGCGGCGCGTAGACTTCGCACCGTAGTCATACGCCCAAATCAGCTCATTAATGAAGTTCTCACGACCAAAAATCATGTCGCACATAATCTTCACATAATGAACCTCACGCCAATCCAGGTGCAGGTACAGGGTGCCGTCCTGCGCAAGCAGACGATGCGCCTGCTCAATACGCGGCGCTAGGAACGCCCAATAATCCTCGAACGAGTCGTTATAGCTCGCCAGAGTCTGCAGGGTGCTCGAATAGCTCTTGCCCTTAAAACCGGTGCGGTCACCCTTCTCAGAAGCTTCCGCGCTCAACGTGCGGCGCGTCTGCTTCTTACCCGTATTGAACGGCGGGTCAATGTAAATCACGGTGAACGCACCATCGGGCAGCTCACGCAGATACTCCAGGTTATCTGCCTGTACCAGCAGCGAGGGGCCCTGCGGATCGAAAACCGTCGAATCCGTGCGGGGCGACTCAGCGGCAGGGGAGGGCGCGGCGGGCGCCGGGGATGCTGAAATACCCAACCCCGGCCCTAGCCTTCAGAACCAGCACGGTCAGCGCCACGGCCCTTACCGCGAGAACCCTCAGAACGAGAGCCCTCAGCACGCGAGCCTTCAGAACGGCGACGGGTACGGCGGCGACCCTCACCCTCCACGGGCTGACCCTCAACACGGCGGGTACGGCGACGCTGACGAGGTGCACGCTCAGAACGTTCGGAAGAACGCTCAGAAGAACGTTCGGATGCGCCCTGCTCGGTACGCTCCGCACGCTCGGAAGAACGCTCGGAACGCTCAGAACGCTTGCGGCCCTCGGAGCGGCTACGGCGCTCGCCGCGGCCCTCACCGGAACGACCGTCGCGGCCACCGCGAGAACGGCGCGAACCCTTCTCACCGTCACGACCGCCAGAACGGCCACCCTCACGGGAACCGTCGCGGCCACCGCGAGAACGAGCCGGGCGGTCATCACGCGAGTCGCGGGCGCTCTCAAAGAACTCATCGCCCATGCCCTCAGCCACACGCTCCTCGCGCGGCAGGCGGCCCTTAGTGCCAGCCGGAATGTTCAGGTCGTAGAACAGGTGCTCAGAGGAAGAGTAGGTCTCAACCGGCTCAGGAACACCCAGCTCCAGGGCGTCGTTAATGACCTTCCAGCGCGGCAGGTCATCCCAGTCAACCAGGGTCACAGCGGTACCCTCATTGCCGGCACGACCGGTACGGCCGGTACGGTGCAGGTAAGTCTTCTCATCCTCGGGCACGCGGTGGTTAATCACATGGGTCACGTCTTCAACGTCAATACCGCGAGCCGCCACGTCGGTCGCAACCAGAATGTCGACCTTGCCGGTGCGGAACGCCTTCAGCGCCTGCTCACGCGCAACCTGGTTCAGGTCACCGTGCAGGGGAGCGGCAGCGAAGCCACGGTTCACCAGCTCCTCCGCCACGCGGGCAGCGTCACGCTTGGTCTTAGTGAAGATGACGGTACGGCCGCGGTCGGTAGCGCGCAGAATGCGGCCAATCATCTCGTCCTTATCCAGGTGGTGCGCACGGTAGACGACCTGGCGGATTGACGCCTTAGTCTTCGAGGCGTCCTCGGGGTCAGCGGCGCTAATGCGCATGGGCTTGGTCATGTACTGGCGTGCCATTGCAATGACCGGGCCGGGCATGGTTGCGGAGAACAGCATGCTCTGGCGGTCCTCCGGTAGGTAGCTGAGGATCTTCTCAACCGACGGCTGGAAACCCAAATCCAGCATCTCGTCAGCCTCATCGAGGACCACGATCTTAACCTGCTTCAGGTTCAGGAAGCCCTGCTGGTACAGGTCGATAATGCGGCCGGGGGTGCCCACCGCAACCTCCAGGCCGCGGCGCAGCAGCTCAGCCTGAGGCTCAATCGGCACACCACCGTACAGGGTGGCGACGCGGGCGTTGCGCAGCTTCGCAGCAATCGCCAGGTCCTCGCCCACCTGAATAGCAAGCTCACGGGTCGGAACCAGAATCAGCGCCTGAGGTGCGCCGGGGTACTCCAAATCAGCCCAACCCTCATCGTCGCGGCCGACCACACGCTGAATGGTGGGCAGACCGAAGCCGAGGGTCTTACCGGTACCGGTCTTCGCCTGACCAATGATGTCCTGGCCAGACAGAGCAACGGGAAGAGTCAGCTCCTGGATGGGGAAGGGGGAGGTAATGCCAACCGCCGCGAGGGCGTCGCTAATATCCTGGCGAACGCCGAAGTCGGCGAAGGACTTTGCAGTCTGAGTGGTTTCCTGCGTGTTCGTTTCAGTCACTGGACCGTATCTTTCTACCCCTGCTCGGGGTGTGTTTCTCCCCGAAACGGGGTGTACCAGCCAGCGCCTCAATGGTAGAGGCGGTGACGGGCGGGCGTCGAAAGCCGGCCGCGGGAAATTCTTACACGGGAAATTCTTACCGAGACGCCGCCTGCACGCATGGTTATTACTCAAGGTTCATTCATGATGAGAAGGCGGTGCAGTCTCGGGGTCTTGAAAGGGGTACGACCGGTCATTCACTTAACCCCTCAATATTAACCTGGATTTGCTTTCGGCGCACCCTCAACCGGTTGTGGTGTGCACCCGTGATGGGTGATATACCGCCCCAAAACCGGGTGCCGTGAGGTTTTTGTGTAGGCGGTTTAAAACGCAAAACCCCGCATTCGGCACGGCGTAACCACGTGGCGCATAAAGCGCGGTTACGCATCGTGACGGATGCGGGGAAAGCTCAAGCTAAAGGGGGTTCAGCTACCGAACTAATTAGGCGCCGATACCGAAACCAACGTGACGCTTAGCGTCAGAACCCAGCTCAACGTAGCCAATCTGAGCACCAGGAATCAGAGTGGTGTTGCCCTTATCATCCATAATCTGCAGCAGCGAGCCATCCTCAATAGCCTTAGCGACCTTCTCCATGAGGATTTCCTTAGCTTCACTGGTCTCAACAATAATTTCACGAGCAATGTGGCGAATGCCAATCTTGATTTCCATGAGTCTCCTCGCAGAATAGTCCGGCGCAACTAAACGCACGCCGGGTATGGGAACTATCTTATCTAGCATCTACTCTAGCGTGAACGCGCCCATCGGCACCGTGAACGGGCGGTACTTCGCCGGGGGCTAATAAAATACTCGCCGCCGGATGCGTGAAAATGCGCGCAAAACCCCACACAAAACCCGTGTGAAAACGGGGGTGGGCATGCGAAAAACGCCAGAAAAATACCGGAAAACGCCGGAAAATACCGGGAAGAGCGGGGGAGAAGAAGCTCTTAAGAGTCCTCCACCTGAATGCCGTAGAGGGTCTCCAGCGCCTGCACGTAATCCTCTGCGCGGCCCTCCGACGCCAGCTTCTTGGCGCGCACTGTCGGGGTGTGCAGCAGGGACTTCACCATGCGGCGCATCGCCAGCTCAAACTGCTCCGTCGCCGCACCGCAACCAAACTGGTTACGTACCTTCTCCAGCTCAGAATCCAGCACATCCATAGTGTGCGAGCGCAGCGCAACAATCGCGGAGTCAATCGTGCGGGAACGCTGACGAGACACAAACGCCGCCAGCTCAGACTCCACAATGCGCGTAGCCGTCGCCACGGATTCCTCGGTCTCCTCGGGGGCGGCAAGGCGCACCGACTCGAGCGTAATCAGCTCAACATTCGGCAGGTCAGCGACCGACGGATCAAAGTCACGTGAAAGAGCAAGGTCAAGAATCGTGTGGTAGCCGCCCGGAATCTGCTCGGGAAGCAGCGGATCGGAGCCGCCAGAGCAGCCAATAATCACGTCAGCCTCAGCCATCGCCTGTTCCATGCCGTCCTCGGGCACTGCGAAGACGTCGCGCTTCGCCGCGAACTCGGCGGCACGACCCGAACGGGAATTGACCCAAATATCGGTGCAACCGCGCTCACGCAGAGCCGCAATGGTTGCACCCGCATAAGCACCCGTACCAAAAATTAGGGCGCGTCGGGTCGACCAGTCCTTCTCGGCAACCTCATCCGCAAGATCCAGGGCAACAGACACAATCGAGCGGCCCTGGGCGCCAAGCGCCGTGTGCTGACCTACCTGACGAGCCGTATGCGCCGCATGCTCAAACAGCTGCACCAGCTCACCGGGAAGAGTCACGCCCTCCTCCTGAGCCTTCGCCTGCGCGGCAGCCAGGGCGCGGCGTACCTGACCGGCGATTTCGCGCTCGCCAACCACGGCAGACTCCAGGCCGGAGGCGACCGTCAGCAGGTGGCGTGCCGCCTCCTCGTCTGCGTACACGTCGAAACTGGTATTGACCAGTTCCTTGTCCAGGCCGGAGGTTTGCGCAATCGAATCAACAATCAGCTCACGAACCATGTGCACATGCGCAGAGACGTGCAGCTGAACATACATTTCAAGGCGGTTACAGGTGGCAAGAACTACTGCACCCTTAACACCGAGTTGACGTGCGATATCCGCCGCCAGAACATCGGGTACGCCAGAGGCACCGGCGCTCAACGCAGCGACGGTGGTCAAATCAACGGTGTGGTGCGATGCCACAAATGCATAAGTACTCACTAGAGACTAATCATAACCACGCCGACTAAGCCCCTGTAAAGCTCATAGAACCTAAGTTCCATCATCGTAGGGGGCAAGAAAATCTGCGCGGTGGGGGATGCGGGCACGAAGAGTAGGCACGAACTAAGGTGCCCCTCACTGCTAAGAAAGCCATCATTAGGTAAGAGTCACCATGACATAGTGTCGCAAAAACGCCCACATAAACCTGTCACACTAGACACTATGAGCGAAAACCAGCACACTACCCCCGCGTCGGCACAGGGCACCGCACAAGCACCCTCCCTGCCCGCACACCCCACTGACGCCCAGCGACCCCTGCTCACCGACGAACAGCTCGCACACCTACCCGCCAACCACCCCTGCGCGCAGGCACCACCGCCGACTCGCCCATGCTCCGCGCCCTCACCGTACCGCCCCTCCAGCCACCGACCCGTCTGGTTCATGCGCCAGGCAGTACGCTCCCTACCCGAATACCGCCAGGTACGCGAAGGCATCCCCATGCTGGACGCATGCCTCACCCCCGAGCTCGCCGCAGAAATCACCGTGCAGCCCGTCCGCCGCCACAAGGTCGACGCCGGCATCTTCTTCTCCGACATCGTCATCCCCATGAAGCTCTCGGGCGTCAACGTCGACATCGTGCCCGGTAGGGGCCCGGTCCTCGACCAGCCCGTACGCACCCTCGACGAGGTGCGCGCCCTGCCCGAACTCAAAGACAGCGACCTCGACCCCATCCGCGAAGCCGTCGCCGCAACCGTCGAAATGCTCGGCGACACCCCGCTCATCGGCTTCGCTGGAGCCCCCTTCACCGTCGCCGCATACATGGTCGAAGGCGGCCCCTCCCGCGACCACCTGCGCCCGCGCACCATGATGCACGCCGACCCCGCCGCCTGGCAAGAACTCGCCGCCTGGGCAGCCCGCACCGCAGTACCAGTTCCTGCGCGCACAGATCGAGGCGGGCGCATCCGCCGTGCAGCTCTTCGACTCCTGGGCTGGTTCCCTCGGCGAAAGCGACTACCGCCGCTACGTGCAGGCGCACTCCGCAACTGCTCTCGATATGGTGCGCGAATACGGCGTGCCGCGCATCCACTTCGGCACCGGCACCACCGCCCTGCTGCCCGCCATGCACGAAGCCGGCGCAGACGTCATCGGCGTGGACTACCGCCTGCCGCTCTCGGCAGCGAACACCCTGCTCAACGGCGCCGTACCCCTGCAGGGCAACATCGACCCGGCACTGCTCGCCGCAGGCAGCGAAAACCTCTACGCACACGTAGACGAGGTCCTCGCAGAAGGCAACGCCGCCCCCTCGCACGTGGTCAACCTCGGCCACGGCGTACCCCCGACCACCGACCCGCAGGTGCTCACCGACCTCGTGGCATATATCCACGAACGCACCGCGCAGGCATAGGATAAATAACGATAAATAGACAGCGCAGATGCTGGACACCCTCCGGCATCTGCACCGAACATCTGCACCCCGAACCAACCACCACACCCGTTACCGCAATGGGCAACTCCACTGCACGCAGACCAAAGGAGAACCACCATGGGCCACACCAACCAGGCACCGCACCGCACCGCACAGGTCAGTTCCTCCGCCGCGCCCCAGAACGCACGAGCTTTCACCCGCAACGAGAAGGCACCCACCGCCATCGTCATCGGCGGCGGCCCCTCCGGCCTGATCTCCGCACGCCGCCTCGCCGCAGCCGGTATGCGCGTCACCCTGCTCGAACAGCGTCACCACCTTGGCGGTGCCGTTGGTGCCCACGAAGTTGGCGGCCTTCTGCTGGACTCCGGCGCAGAATCCTTCGCAACCCGCAGCCCCATTGTCAGCGACCTCGTCAAGGAACTCGGCCTGGGCGACCAGATCGTCACCCCCAACTCCTACGGCTCCTGGCTGTACCTGCCGCAGGGCGCCCGTCGCACCCCCAGCACCGGCATCATGGGCATCCCCGGCAATGTGAACGATAAGTCGCTGATCCCCGTCATCGGTAAGAACGGTCTGCGCCGCGCCCAGGTGGACAAGTTCCTCCCCGTCTCCGCAGGCGAGAACGCGAAGACCCTCGGTGAGCTCGTGCGCATCCGCATGGGCCAGAAAGTGCTCGACAACCTCGTCGCACCCGTAGTCTCCGGCGTGTACTCCACCCACCCCGACAAGCTCGATGTGGACGCCACCATCCCCGGCCTTCGCGCGGCACTGCGCAAGCACCGCTCCCTCTCCGCCGCAGCACACGCTTTCCGATCGGCAGCCCCCGCCGGATCGCAGGTCGCCGGCATCGTGGGCGGCATGAACCAGCTGTCTGAACGTCTCGTCGAAGACCTGTACGCCGCCGGTGTTCGCATCGTCACCGGATTCGACGTCATCGCCGTAGACCGCGACGAATCCACCGGCCAGTGGTTCATCATCCAGCGCCACACCACCGACGGCGAAAACACCCCCTCTACGCCGACTACCTGGTGCTCGCCACCGACGGTACCGACCGTAGCACGACTCATCGGTCCGCACGTCTCCACCGCGCTACCCGCCCTGGAACCCGGTACCTGAAGTCGCCCTCGTCACCCTCGTCGTTGATGCCCCCGCCCTGGACAAGCACCCCGCGGCACCGGCCTGCTCGTCTCCGAAGAAGCCACCGCCGTACGCGCCAAGGCACTCACCCACGCCACCGCCAAATGGCAGTGGGTCGCCGAGGCCGCAGGCCCCGGACGCCACGTGGTACGCCTGTCCTACGGCCGAGGCGGCGAAGACTCCCGCTTCTCCGAAGTCGCCCTCGCAGACGAGCAGCTCATCACCCTCGCCCTGCGCGACGCAAGTCGCATGATGGACGTAGCCCTCACCCACAACAACCTCGTCGACGCGGACGTGGTGCGTTGGCGCGGCGTACTACCCGCCTCCACCCCCGGCCACCGCGACCGAGTCAAGGAATTCCGCGAACGCGCCAGCGAACTCGGAACCCTCAGCACCGTCGGCTCCTGGGCGGCAGGCTCCGGCCTGGTCGTAACCGTCAAAGACACCTACGAACAGATGGACCGCCTCATCTACCACGCGGCACAGGACTGGGAAGGCGTCACCTCCCCGAAGGTCGCAACCGCCAAGTAGACGGCGCCGCAACCTCCCAAACTAGCCAACAACTAAGCCAAAAATTTGAGAAAACGCGCGGCTACGGAAGCCGCGCCTCCAGCACAGCGAACCCTCGCTGAAGAAAGGAACACACAATGTCTCACGATCACGCAGCACACGGCCACGGCGGCGCACACGGCGCAGGTCAGGGCGGCTACACCCACGCAGGCCACGGCTACGGCGGCGCACCCAAGGGCTACGCAGTCCAGCACTCCGCAGCTGACGAGAACCGCCGCGGCCGCGAAGAAGGCGAAACCCTGCACTACGCCCTGTACACCGTGTTCGCACGCTCCGGCGCACGCCCCGCAGAGTCCAACACCGACGAGGCACGCGCCGAATTCGAGCAGGTCGTTGAAGCACTGGCAGCAGACGGCGTGACCCTGCGCGGCATCTACGACGTCTCCGCAATGCGCGACAACGCAGACGTCATGATCTGGACCCACGGCGCAACCCCCGAAAAGCTGCAGGCAGCCGTCCGCAAGATCCGCCGCACCGCGCTCTTCGCAGGCACCACCATCGTCTGGTCCACCATGGGTGTACACCGCGAAGCAGAATTCACCCGCAACCATGCACCCGCCTACGCACGCGGCAAGGCACCCGAAGCATGGGTCTGCGTCTACCCCTTCGTACGCTCCTACGACTGGTACTACATGAACCCCGAACGCCGCGCAGAAATGCTCAAGAACCACGGCATGAAGGCAATCGACTTCCCGCAGATTCTGGCAAACACCGTCGCAACCTTCGGCATGAACGACTACGAGTGGGTCCTCGCCCTCGAAGCACCCCAGCTCGTTGACCTCGTCGACATGATGCGCCACTTCCGCAACACCGAAGCACGCCTGCACGTACGTGAGGAAACCCCCTTCTACACCGGCCGCCGCATCGAAGCAGACGAAGTAGCAGAGGTTCTGGCGTGAGCCATCAGCCGAACAACGGCGTAACCCTCAACGGCACGCTCCTGCCGGACGATGTGGTACCCAACCGCACCGACCCGGCGAACACCGCCTCCAACGGCCCCGCCGCGCTCAATGAGCAGACCCTCGGCGACTACCGAAGCGAACGCAGCATCACCCGTGACCGTGCCGAAGAGGCGCGCCCCTACGATCTGGTGATTCTCTCTCTCCTCCTTCGGTGGCCCCGAGGGGCAGGAGGACGTCATCCCGTTCCTGCGCAACGTAACCGCTGGCCGCGGCATCCCGGATGAGCGCCTCGAAGAGGTCGCCACCCACTACCGCGCCAACGGCGGCGTCTCGCCGATTAACGAGCAGAACCGTGCCCTGCTCGCCGCACTGCAGCAGGCGCTCGCCGAGCGCGGCCCGCACATCCCGATCACCTGGGCGAACCGCAACTGGAAGCCCTACGTGAAGGACGTGCTCGCCGAAGCCTACGAGAACGGCCACCGCAACGTGCTCGTGCTGGCGACCAGCGCCTACCCGGGCTACTCGAGCTGCCGCCAGTACCGTGAGGACTACGGCATGGCGATTGAGCAGCTCGGCCTGGAAGGTCGCGTGCACGTGGGCAAGATCCGTCAGTTCTTTGACGTGCCCGGCTTCTCCCGCGCTTTCGCTGACGGGCTGAAGGATGGCCTCGCCACGGTGCGTGAGCAGCTCGCCGCACGCGATAGCGGTTCGCTGAACCCGCGCCTGCGGATTATGTTCTGCACCCACTCGGTGCCGACCTCCGCGGCGAATGAGGCAGGCCCGCGCGGTGTGAACTACGAGGGCGGCTCCGCCTACGTGGAGAAGCACCTGCAGGTCGCTCGCGCCGTGCTTTCGCTGGTTCGCGATGAGGCCCCGCAACTTCTGCAGAACGTCGAATGGGAGCTGGTGTACCAGTCCCGTTCCGGACCCGCCGTCCATGCCGTGGCTGGAACCGGACGTCAACGACGCCCTGAGGCGCTGCCCACCCCCGCCAACCCGGCGGAGGATGGCGAAGCCCCCGTGGAAGGCGTCGTGCTGGTGCCCCTCGGCTTCGTCTCCGACCATATGGAAGTCAAGTGGGACCTGGATACCGAGGCGCTGGACACCTGCGAACGCCTGGGCATGGTTGCCGTGCGCACCCCCACCCCCGGCACGCATCCGGCGTACGTGGAGTCGTTGCGCCGCCTCATTGAGGAGCGCGTGGAGAACGGTGTTTCAGCCGACCTGCGCCCCGAACGTGAGAGCGTCCTCGCCCCGAGTGCGAGCGGTCAGTACGGCTGGTTCGACGAGTGCGAACCCGGCTGCTGCAAGCCCGGTCGCGGTGCGCCGAAGCCGGTTATCGCCGAATACGCAGCCGGTGCTGATACCGCCGAGTCTGAGGAAGCTCCCGCCAGCCGCTCCGGCGGATGCTGCTCCCACTAACGCCACCCTTGTAGCTCCGGCTCGCCCCAACACCCCCCCCTGACCGGGGTGCGCGGGCGGGTCGGAGCGCACGTGCCTACAGGCTACCCCCCCCAGAATTTAGACAAACACACAGCGTCGCAAACACACAGCCTCTGGAGGAAACGCACACGCCTACGGGCTATCACACACATCACCGAAAAGGAGAGATATGAGCCATCACGAGTACATCTTGGGCACCCGCGGGTCTGCTCTCGCCCTGACCCAAAGCCGTATTGCCGCTGAAACCGTCACCTCCCTCTACACCGAACACCAGGCACACCACGGCGCTGAAAACCCCGAGGCTGTGAGCTTCGAGTTGCGCACCGTCAAAACCGAAGGTGACGTGCTCACCGGCCCCCCTGGCAACCCTCGGCGGCACCGGCGTATTCGCTGCGGCACTGCGCCAGCGTCTGCTCGATGGCGAGAACGCCTCCGAAGAAAACCGCGTGGACATGGCAGTGCACTCCCTCAAGGACCTGCCCTCCGCACCCTGCCCCGGCCTGGTGGTCGCCGCAACCCTCAAGCGTGAAGACCCCCGCGACGCCCTCGTGGCACGCGACGGTCTGACCGTCGACACCCTGCCCGAAGGCTCCCGCGTGGGCACCGGCTCACCCCGCCGTGCCGCACAGCTACGCGCCCTGCGACCCGACCTTGAAATCGTGGACATTCGCGGTAACGTGGGAACCCGCATCGGCCGTGTGAAGGGCCTGGAAGAGCACGCCGGCAAGCAGGTCGTGCTCCGCCAGAACACCGAAACCTCCGAACGCGCCGACCACGGCGTAGGCACCGAACGTAGCGGCGACTGCGATGCCGTGGTGCTCGCCGTCTCCGGGCTGAAGCGCCTGGGCAAGGAAGAACTCATCACCGAGTACCTAGACCCCACTCGCATGCTGCCCGCCCCCGGCCAGGGCGCGCTCGCCCTGGAAGTGCGCGAAAGCGAATTCGAGAACCCGGACCCCGCCGTGCTCGCCGACCCCGAGGTGGCGCGCCCGGTGCGTGCCTCGGCCGTGCCCTGCTCGCCGCAAACCACCACGAAACCCGCCTCGCCGTCAGCGCCGAACGTGCCCTGCTGCGCCGCCTCGAAGCCGGATGCGCCGCACCCATCGGCGCGTACGCGCACGTGGTTGAAGGCGACCTGGTGCTTAACGTTGTGGTGGCGTCCCCCGACGGCACCGACATGCTGCGCCACACTTCGGCAACCGCCGAACTGGATGTGCCCGGCGCCGAACGCCTGGGCGTGCGCGTGGCAGAAGACCTGCTGCAGATGGGTGCCGCCGCCCTGGCCGGATTGGATCTGAAGTAGGCGTCATGTCTGCCGCTAGTCCGCAAGCTGAACCCGCGCGCACGGTTCTGCTGACCCGCTCCGCCACCCAGGGCGCCGCCTTCGCACGCGCCCTCGCCGAAGAAAGCGCACAGAACGGGTTAGGGGAGCCCCGGGTACTCTTCGCCCCGCTACAGCAGGCATGCACCGTCAAGCCGGACGCAGACCACGCCGCCGCGCTGGAGGCGCTCGCTTCCGGTCACTATGCGTGGGTGAGCTTCACGAGCGCCAACACGGTTCGCACCTGCGCCGAGCTGTGGGGTGCGGAGTTTGCACCCGCCTGCGCGAGCGGGGGAGTGCGCATCGCCTGCGTGGGTACGGCAACCGCCCGCGCCGTGCACACCCAGCTGGGGCTGAACACGGATTTTCAGCCGCAGGTGCAGAGCGCCGCCGGTATGCTCGCGGAGTTTGAAAAGCCTGCAACCGAGCCCGCCGCCGTGCTGGTTCTGGAAGGCTCCAACGCCCGACCGACCCTGCGCGAAGGCCTCAAAAACCTGGGCTGGGACAGCCACCGCTGCGTGCTCTACGACATGGTGCCCGCCGAGCAGGTAGCACCCGGCGAGCTGAGCCTCAGTGCCGCCCGCGCGCTCGTACAGGGGAATGCCGCAGATGCCCCCGCCCCGGAAACCCCAGCGCTGGATGTGCTGGTGGTGACCGCCCCTCCCGCCTGCACGCCCTACTCGACGGCACCCCCGCGCTATCGCCTGAATCTGTGCCGCCGGTGGTGGCAATTGGGGCGAGTACCGCCTCCGCATGCCGCGCCCTGAACCTGCGCTACGTGCAGGCCGATTCGCCGTCACCGCAGGATTTGGCGCGCGCCGCTGTATCCCTCATGTAGGCGCATCCCTCATCTACTAAGACCACATATTTTTATCGAGTTTTCAGGAGAGATCATGAACCTCACCCGCCGCCCGCGCCGCCTGCGCACCACCGCAGCCATGCGCTCCCTCGTCGCTGAGACCACCCTGCGCCCCGCGCAGCTGATTCAGGTGTTCTTCGTTCGCGACGGCATCGACGAGCCGCAGCCGATTCGTTCGATGCCCGGTCAGTACCAGCACACCCTGGAGAGCATCATCCCCGCCGTGCGTGAGGCGTACGAGGCGGGCATCCGCTGCATTGACCTGTTCGGTATTCCCCGCGATGAGGATAAGGACGAGGTCGGCTCGACTGCGTGGGATCCGCAGGGCATTCTGAACCGTGCCATTGCGGTGTGCCGTGAGGAGTTCGGCGATGACCTGGTGGTTATGGCTGATACCTGCCTGGATGAGTTCACGAGCCACGGTCACTGCGGCGTGCTGGTTGATAACGGTCACGGCACCCTCGTAGTGGATAACGATCAGACCGTGGAGCTGTACTGCAAGATGGCGGTTTCGCAGGCTCGCGCGGGTGCGCACACGGTGTCCCCGTCGGGCATGATGGACGGCCAGATCGCGGCGATGCGTGCTGCCCTGGACGAGGCCGGCTTTGAGGATGTGTCGATTCTGGCGTATTCGGCGAAGTACGCTTCTGCGTTCTTCGGCCCGTTCCGTGACGCGGTAGAGTCGACCTTCAAGGGCGACCGTAAGACCTACCAGCAGGATCCGGCGAACCGCCGCGAGTCGCTGCTGGAGGTGCGTGCTGACCTGGAGGAGGGCGCGGATATGGTGATGGTGAAGCCTGCCGGTAGCTACCTGGATATTGTGCGTGAGGTGGCGGAGTTTTCGCCGGTGCCGGTGGCGGCGTATCAGGTGTCGGGTGAGTACGCGATGATTGAGGCTGCTGCGGCGAACGGCTGGATTGACCGTAAGGCTGTGGCGCTGGAGTCGCTGCGCTCGATTCATCGTGCCGGTGCGGATGTCATCTTGACCTACTACGGTACGGAGGCGGCACGCTGGCTCCGCGAGCAGGACGCCTAACCCCTCCCTGTTAGACGCTGAGAAGCCACATGTGTTTCGAAAAGCCACGTCTTATGTGGCTTCTCGAAACACATGTGGCTTCTCGCCGTTTATGATTGTTCTTCGCTGACTGGCTTGTACCCGAGGGAGGTACACACAACGTTGCCGTTGGTGAAGTATTCCGCGAGCTTTTCGCGGTCGGCGGGGGGGAGCGCAGGTCCGCCCAGCGTTCCTGCTCCAGGTAGAACGCAACCTGGGAGGTCAGGCAGACGACCCGCTCATCGTGTACCGCCACAATGTGCCTGCGCAGCCACGGCATACGCTTGGCAAGGTTCGGCGGGATTCTGGACGGCACCTTGATTTCTATCTGCCACTGCGAGGGCTCGTAGAAGGTCGGCTTGATCTGTTCGGGGTTCTTCGGGAAGACGCAGAACTCCTCAATATCGGTGTATCTGTACTTCTTCGCGGGTAGGAAAAGCCGCCCGACGTAGAACGAGTCGGGGTTGAACAGCAGGTACCGCCTCATATAAACCCACCGAGTTACTGCAGTTACGGTGGTAACAATTGCCAGCGTTATGGAAGCTCCACCAATGGGCATTGGCTGAACACCTAGAACTGTCCAACCGACAAGCGAATAGAAGAAGACGATGAGAGCCACAACCAACACAAAGTGGGTTTCAACGTAGAAATCATTCTTTGCCCGAACCGGTTTAGCTTGAGGATGAGCCCCATTCGGCACAGCAAAACGTTGAGACGCATCAACGCTGTGCTATAGATTTGAGGCAACCCGGCTGTCATGTCATCCGTATCGATGCTGCGGGCTTTACGCCAAGTGCGGCGACCTGAACGTGCACCCACGAACACCATGTAGAACGGCAACAACAGAGCCGGTAGCAGAATGCCATTATGGGCAATATCTGTGTACAGACGAAAGATGGACCGTGCGACAAGGCATGCCCACACATACATGAGCACGTGGAACCACGCCTCAATCGAGGAGATACCGTATACGCTATCGATTTCTTTGCGGGCACGGGTGAGGTTAGAGCGCAGTTTATGTTTTGGTAGCGGGTTACCCTCCAGGGAACGACGTTCGGCATACCTCATTGCATTGTTGACGGGGGAGCCGTAACGGGCGATGTAGAGCTCCTTCGCCTTTTCCGTGCTGATTGTTGCGGGGTGAGTGATAGCGGGTACTATGCATAACCCTATGTAAACGATAAAGGCGATGAGCCATATGTAGCGCAACGGCTCTAGGGGTATCCCAAAAGCGCTTAGCTCCATGAATTGTCCTCTCTACGGGTATCGGTGATGGTGCGTCTACGGTGCTGAGAAGCCACATGTGTTTCGAAAAGCAACATAAAACGTGGCTTCTCGAAACACATGTGGCTTCTCGCGGTATGTAGGCTACAGGTTTACTTGTACTGCGCCTTCTGGAAGGACGCGCGGCGTGCCGCCTCCTCCGCATGCTTACCGGCAGGCTTGTACCCCATGGTCGTGCAGATCACGCGGCCGTCCACGAAGTACTTCGCCAACATTTCACGGTCCGCCGGCGAATCCAGCTGCGCCCAGCGTCCCTGCTCAATATTGAACGCAATCTGCGCCACCAAACAATCAATCTGGTGCTCATTCAGCGAATAGTCGTGCTTGCGGCCGCCGGGGAGCAGAATCTCCAGCGTCCACTGGCTCGCGTCCTTCGGGTTCAGCTTGATAGCGTCCGGGTTCTTCGGGTACACACGGAATGCGCGAACCTCAGAGTAGGGGCGGGACTTCGCCGGAAGGAGCAGACGCCCAGCCTGGAACGAATCCGGGTTGTACAGCACGTAATCGCGGCTACGCATCAGCAATATGATAATCAGCAGAACGCCCGCCGCCAGCAAGAACCAGGATGCGTGACCGATATAGATCGCTTCCCAATCCTCGTCAATGCTCCAGCCCGCCAACGAAACCAGGAAGACCGAGGCGAGCAGGAACGCAATACCGCCGAGGATCCAGTAGGCGGTGCGGTCGTCACGGATCGGCTCTACACCCGGCACCGTGCCGCGCACACGGAACGGTGCGCTCAGCTTACCCAGCGTCGCCGAGTAGATGCGCGGCATGCCCAGCACACGGTCGTCCTTGCTGTATCCGCGAACTGCACGCCACTGACGGCGGCCAATACGCGCACCCAGGTACACCATGAGGAACGGCAGAATCAGCGCCGGTAGTACAACACCGTCGTACACGATATCCCAGTACAGGGTGAAGATAGAGACCGCCACAATCCAGCCCCACAGGTACATGACCGTGTGGAACCAGCCACTAAACACGCCGGCGCCCTCAATAGAATCCAGCTTCTTCTTCGCCTTCTTCGTGGCGCTACCCTTGCGGGAGGAGCTCAGCGGCGCACCCATCGCGGTGCGTTCCGCGGTGGCGCGGCGCGCCTCATCAACGGGCGAACCGGACACCTCAAGGTACAGTTCGGCTGCCTTCTCCTTCTTGATCGGCACCGGGTAGGCGATATCCACCAGCAGGCACAAGCCCACGTACACCATGAAGGCGATTAGCCACACGTCGCGTAGCTGCTCCATGGGCAGTCCCAGAGCGCTCAGATCCATGAGCGGCTCACCTCCTTACGTCTCTCGAACCCCTAAGCGGATGCGGCAGCAGCTGCGGCAGCCGGAAGAGCCGAGATGATACGGTCCATCGCCTCATCGTCGTGAGCGGCAGAAACGAACCATGCCTCGAACGCGCTCGGCGGCAGGTACACGCCGGATTCGAGCATGGAGTGGAAGAACGCGTTGTAGCGGCTGGTTGCCGACGCCTTGATGTCGGCGTAGTTGTGCACGCCCTCCTGAGAGGTGCCGAACGCGACCGAGAAGAGGTTACCGGCGCTCTGGATGGAGTGGTCCACACCGGCGGCGTTGAACGCCTCGGTCAGAGCCTGCTGCAGCTGGGCGCTACGCGAATCCAGGTGCGCGTAAACGGCGGCATCAGCCAGGGTCAGGGTCGTAATACCCGCCGCGACGGACAGCGGGTTACCGGAGAGGGTACCCGCCTGGTAGACGGGGACCGACCGGCGCCAGGTGCTCCATGACCTCACGCTTACCAGCCAGCGCCGCGATGGGCATACCGCCACCAATGACCTTGCCGAACGTGAAAATATCGGGAACCCAGCCGCCATCCTCGGGAGCCGCGTAACCCCAGTAACCAGCCGAAGACACACGGAAACCGGTCAGCACCTCATCAAAAATGACGAGCGCACCATTCGCGTGAGCAATCTCGTGCAGGCCACGGTTGAAACCGGGCTCGGGGGTCACCACACCCATGTTGCAGGGCGCCGCCTCAGTAATAACCGCGGCAATCTGACCCTCGTGGTTTGCGAACGCCTCACGCACAGCGTCCAGGTCGTTATAGGGCAGAACGATGGTCTCCGCGGCGGTTGCGGCAGTCACGCCAGCAGAACCCGGCAACGCCAGGGTAGCCACACCCGAACCAGCCTCGGAAAGCAGCGCATCCACGTGACCGTGGTAGCAGCCCGCGAACTTAATAATCTTGTCGCGACCGGTCACACCGCGCGCCAGACGAATCGCAGTCATGGTCGCCTCAGTACCGGTCGACACCATACGCACCTGATCAATAGCGCCGGGAATCGCCGCGTTAATACGGTTGACCACCAGCTCAGCCAGCTCAGCCTCCGGCGCGCTCGCCGCACCAAAGGACAGGCCGCGCTCAGCCGCCTGCTGAACCGCCTCAACAACCTGAGGATGCGCATGACCCAGAATCGACGGGCCCCACGAGCAGACCAGGTCAACGTACTCGTTGCCGTCCGCATCGTACAGGTACGCGCCCTTAGCCTTCGCGGCAAACGCGGGGGTGCCGCCCACAGAATTGAAAGCACGCACCGGGGAATTCACGCCGCCGGGAATCACCGCGCGAGAACGCTCAAAAAGCTTCTCGCTGGCTTCGTGGTGCAGCGGGTGGGTAGAGGAAGGAGTCATCGTATCGGTGCCTTTCAACAGGGACGGCGAACTAAAGAATTACAAGGGACGACGCACGGCAGGCGACAGAGCCCGCACGTTACTAACGTCCCGTACCCTAACCATCATAGGCGCTACAGATGAACCGCAGGTGACAAGCACCTGAACGTACCGAAAGGTGACGATAAAACACAACAGACAAGTTAGAGAACAGAGAGGACGCGCAACGCGCTAACGCAGGTGCCGGTCGGTATCCAGGCGGTTCAGAACCTGGGTGTCCTGATCGAACAGCCAGTTCTTGTCGAAGATTAGACGCACGAAGGCCAGGCCCATACCCAACGCCATGAAAATCAGCAGGGACTGCACGAAACCGCTTGCCGCCGAGTACATGTCACCGCTAGCAAAATGCGACATCGAACGGTAGAACGGAACACCCGGAACCATCGTCACCACCGCCGGAACCGACAGGGAAATACGGGTGTACTTACGCTGATGCAGCGGCGCCACAATCTCAGCCAAAATACCCACACCAAACACGGCAATCGTCGCTGCCATATGCGCGGGCATACCCGCCTCCACCATATGAATACGGATGGGGTTCGCCACCGCTGCAATCACGCCGCCCCACACACACGCCACCGGGGAAGCGGCAAAAAGCATCGCGAAGCCAGCCGCCGCAACACCCGAGGAAAGCACCTGCAACACCAAATACAGGGTCGGGTCAAAGGTTAAGAGGCGCAGGAGCCGCCAACGGCAGGTGGAAGAGTGAACCCAAAACCCACACCGCAAATGACGCACTCAGCAACAACAAACCCACATAGGTTAGACGCGAAATACCCGCCAAAAAGTCCATGCGGGAAATATCGAGCATGCCCGTCACCATGGGGAAACCGGGCACCAAGAACAGTACCGACGAAATAAAACCAATCATATGGTTCGGGCTAATCCAACCCGCCGCGACCAGCACATTAACAAGCGCAATGTACAGGCCCGCCGCCAGGAAGCCGCACGCCATCCACGTTGCCAAATGGCTCACCCCGCGCTTGAGCAGGGTCGAACGCAAAAACTGGCCGGCACCCGCCGCGAAGAACACCACCGTGCACTCCACCAGACCGCCACGGTTCAAGAACGCGAACCCGGCACACGCCACCGCCGACGCCAGCGCCAACATCCAGCGGGTGTACAGAGGCTTCGCCGAATCGATACGGTCCAGCTCAGCATTCGCCTCCGCCGGAGTAATCTTTTCAGGAAGCTCAGAAATGAACTTACCCAACTGATCCAGCTTATGAGCGTTAATGCCCATCGTGCGCTGCTCAGCCACCTCAGTACGGAAATTACCGTCAGTGTACGAAGAAGTCGAAATTTCGGTGAAGGTCACCTGCGCGTGATGCTCCTTCAACCCCACAGCCTTCGCCAAACGCGCCATCGACGCCTTAATACGGTATGCGCTCGCACCCGACTTCATCAGGATGCGGCCCAGGCGGAGCACCACCTGCGACTGCGCCACCAGGTGCTCATGAGCCAGACGGGTAGACCCCAGATAAATACTGCGCGTATTAGTGTCAGGGTACGGCTCGGTAGTGCGGGGCTGATCATCCATGAGAGGCCTTCCGGGTCGTGCTATTCACGTGCTATTCGTGTAGGTGTGGTTCCTTATCTAGCATAGGGGAGAAGCCCAAACGGGGATAGTGTCAGCCCGTCAGTAAAGGAGAAGTAATTGGGGCGCTACCTAGGGTTTTAGCGGCGCAGTTTTATCGGCGCACAGGCCAGCGGCCGTCAATAACCTCAGATTCCTTACCCGGCTGCGTACGCAACCACGCCTGGAAGCTCGCCGCCTGCTCCGCCGCCCACTGAATCTGCTGCTCGTGCAGCTGGCGCGCATCCACGTTGAGGATCTCGGGGAACTGCTCGGTGAGCTTCACCAGCAGACGCTCCGCCGCCAGGGCGTCATCAGCGGAGGTGTGCGCATTCTCCAGGGAGACACCGTACTCGGCGGCAAGAACCTCAAGGGTGCGCTTGCCGCGCTTACGCGGAATCACGTGCTTATGCAGAACATACGGGTCGAGCACCGCGCCGGGAGGTAGCTCACCGTTGGCAATATTGTGGCGTAGCATCTCGTGGTGCAGCACCGAAAAATCGTAGGCGGCATTGAACGCAATAATCGGCACACCGTCAAGGTTCAGCGCACCAATCGCGCCGGCAAGCTCCCACACGACCTCGCGGGCGGGGCGGCCGTGCTCACGCGCGTACTCGGTCGTAATGCCGTGCACGGCGGCGGCACCGGCGGGAATCTCAACGCCGGGGTCAGCAAGCCACTCGCCACGGCGCACCACATTACCCTGAGGGTCCAGCAGGATCAGGGAAGCAGTCACGATGCGGGCGGTGGTGACGTCCACACCGGTGGTTTCAAGGTCAAAGGTGGCGCGCAGGCCGTTCATCCAGGTCATGCTATAAGACTAACCCAGCGGCGGTGCAGGCGCGCGCCCGGTCGTCACGCAGCTGTGGATAAGCCCCCCGCGGGGCGGCATATTAAACCACCGAGGCGGCACATATAAGCAGCTGACGAGCCCACATGACCGCCAACAAGGTACAACCGCGCTACAGCCGATAGACTGAAACCATGACAACCCAACTTCTCACCGGCATCCCCGGAACCGGTAAAACCCACCACCTCACCCAACGCGCCCTGCGCTACCTCGCCGACGGGAACGACCCCGCCCGGCTGCTCATCCTCGCACCCACCCGCACCGCCGCGACCCGCATGCGAGACACCATCGCCGCATCCAGCGACCGAAGCCTCTCGTAGCACCCACCCGCGCCTGGGCGGCATACGCCTTCGACCTGCTCAAACGAGCCCAAACCCGTGGGCTACTCAGCGGCGTAGAAGGCAACCTCAAACTCCTCTCCGGCCCCGAACAAGACGTCATCATCGGCGAACTACTCGCCAACCACGCCGAAGGCATCGCCCCCGGACCCGCCTGGCCCGACGTACTCCGCGACGCCCTCGCAACCCGCGGATTCCGCCACGAAATCCGCGATTTCTTCGACCGCATGGCAGAATACGACCTCACCGCCGAAGACGTACACGCCCTCGCCACCGAACACAACCAGCCCGCCTGGCACGCCCTCGCCCAGCTGCACACCGAATACCGTGCCGTGCGAGCCCTCCGCGCCAAAAACGCCTACGACCCGGCAGTACTCATCAACGATGCCTGCCGGCTGCTACTGCGCGCCCCCGAATTCCTTGCCGAAGAACGCCGCCGCTACGACCTGATCCTCATCGACGACGTGCAGGAACTCAGCCCCTCCATCTACCGCCTGCTGCGCCTCATCGCCGCAGAAGTCGCCCCCGCAGACGCCGCGCACCTGACCGAAACCCACCCCGACCTCTTCGCTGAAGGCCCCCAGGTTGTCATGACCTACAGCGATGAAGCCGTCGTCCAGGGCTTCCGAGGTGCCCGCCCCGACCTCGTCACCACCCTGCAGGCAAGCTTCCCCAGCATGCGCACCCGCACGCTCACCACCTCGTACCGCCTGCCCGCACTCATGATGCCGCTCGTGGCAGATATTCGCCGCCGCCTGCCGCGCTACACCCGGTTCGTGCCGCTCACCGCTGAACAGGATAGGGCGAAGAATGGCGTGCAGGAGGGGGTAAAGAACGGTGCGCCCGCAACCTTCGGACGCATCAACACCACCCCCGCCGACGAAGCCCTCACCTGGGGCGCCGCCGACGAACCGCTGCTGCACCCTGGGCGCCGACGGCAAAATCCTCGACCCCGCGCACTACCGCACCGCACCCGCCGGCGTGTATAAGTATGCGCTCTCCAGCTCTCAGGATGAGGCGAACCTCATCGCCCAAATGCTGCTCGAAGAACGCATCTACGGCAACCACCCCTACCGCGAGTCCGCCATCATCGTGCGTAGCAGTGCGGACGTGGCGCGCATCCGCCGCGTGCTCTCCTCGAACGGTATTCCCTCGCGTACCTCCGCGGCGCTCGTGCCGGTGCGCGATGAGCCCGCCGTACGCCCCTTCCTCGACGCGCTCAGCCTGCTCGTCTACGCCCGCAAGCGCGGCGAGAAGGCACTGAACCCCGCCGTGCACATGCCCGCAGCAGAAGGTGCAGAAGGCGTGGAGGCGGTCGAGCGCGGCGGCTACGAAACCCTCAGAGCCACCGAAGCTGAAGAGCTCATGCGCCGAAGCCTCGACGACGTCATCGCCGAAGAAAGCCGCGCCAACCCCCTCGGTGGCGCGCAGAGCGCCATCACCCTGCTCACCTCCCGGCTCGGTGGCGCATCCAGCATGGACGTGCGACGACTCCGCCAGCAGCTACGATCCATCGAACTGCAAAGCGGTGGACACCGACCCAGCGACGACCTGCTCCTCGGCGCCCTGCTACACCCCGAAACCCTCCCCGAAGAGGGCGTAGGACGCGCCGTGCACCGCATCGCAGCCGTGCTCTCCGCCGGACGTAAAGCACTCGCCCGGCCCGAATCCACCAGCACCGAAGTGCTCTGGGCGCTCTGGGAAGCCAGCGGCCTCGAAAAAACCTGGGTCGCCCAGTCGCGCGGCGCAGGCCCGACGCCGACGCAGCCCACCGAAACCTCGACGCCGCGATCGGTCTCTTCGAAGCCGCCGACCGATTCGACGAGCAGATGCGCGGCGCCGGTGCCGAGCAGTTCCTCGACTTCATCGACGCACAGGACCTACCCATGGACACCCTCGCCGCCCGCGGCGTACGCCAAGACGCGGTCGAGATTCTCACCCCCGCACTCGCCGCAGGTCAGTCCTGGCGTACCGTATATGTATGCGGTCTGCAGGAAGGCACCTGCTAACACCACCGTGCGCGGCTCCCTGCTGAGCACCGGCGACCTTACGGACCTGTGCGATGCGCGCCTCCGCCAGCGCGCCCAGCAGGCAGAACAACAGGCGGGGAAGAGCGAACAGCCGGTGCCGCCCGCCCGCATCCGCAGCTACCCCGAACGCGTGCGCGACACCCGCCACGATGAGCTACGCATGTTCGCCGTCGCCGCCACCCGAGCTAGCACCCGCCTCGTGCTCACCGCCGTGCGCAACGACGATCAGGCACCCGGCGAATTCTTCGATTTCGTGCTACCCACCGACGCGGTCGGCGACTCCACGGACGTGCCGATTACTCGCGTGCGCCGCCCCGCAACCCTGCGTTCCCTCGTGGCGGAGCTACGCCGCACCCTCGTTGAGGAATCGATGAACGCGATGCGCGCCGAAGACGCACAGGACGGCGCGCCGGCTGGAAGCATGCCGGAGGAAGAGGCTCTCACCCCCGGAGGCTTCCACGTACCGACTCGATGCCGCCTCCCGCACTCTGGCGCGCCTGGCGAATGCGCAGGCGCCCGGTGCCGCACCCGACGAGTGGTGGGGCCTGCTGCCGCTTTCTAGCACGGAGCTACTCTTTGCGCACCGCCCGGCAGACCACGTTGAGCTGGACGAAAACCACGGTGAAGACGGCGAAGAACACGGCGAAGAACAGGCTGAAAACCCTGCCGAAAACCCTGGCCGCCGCACGATTACGCTCTCGCCTTCGCGCCTGGAAACCATCCACAGCTCCCCGCTGGATTGGCTGGTTTCTGCCGCCCGCGCGGAAGCCCAGACCGACCTGTCCCGCTCCCTCGGCACGCTCGTTCACGCCATCGCCGAGGAGTACCCGACCGGCACCCTCGAAGAGCTCCAAACCGCCCTCGACGAGCGCATTAGCTCCCTCGGTGTGCCCGCCCGCAAGGAGGACGAAACCGACGAAGAGTACCGCGAGCGCGTGCCCTGGGAATCCTACGCCCTCTACGAGCGCGCCAAGCGCATGATTCTGCGCCTGAGCTACTACTACCGTCAGCACATGGGCGACGCCGGCTGGCAGAACCTCGGTGTTGAAGGCTCCTTCGCGGTGCGTGTGCCTGTGCCCTTCGACCCCGCCGGTGAGGTCGGCGAGCTGGATGCGCTGCTCACCGGTCGTGTGGACCGCCTCGAGGGTACCGCCCCGGCGGAGGACGGCACCCGCCGCTACGCCATCGTTGACCTGAAAACCGGTAAGTCTAAGCCGACCGGCTCGGAGATGGAGACGCATCCGCAGCTTGCCGCCTACCAGATCGCGGTGGAGGCTGGCGCGGGCGAGCAGCTGGAGGAGCGTTACCGCGCCGAAGCCGCCGCCCTGGAGGCGGGCGAACCGCTACCGGATGCCCGCCCCCAGGAGCTGGAGTACACCGGCTATACGGGTCATTCCGCAGGCGCGGCGCTGGTGCAGTTGGGCGCCTCGGGCGTGAACGATGAGAGCAAGACTCGCCTGCAGGTTCAGCCCGCTCTGACGGAGCACGATTCGTGGGCGGCTGAGCTGGTGCAGCACGCCGCGGAGCTGATTGCTGGCTCGCAGGTGCAGGCTCGTCACCGTGAGGGCGGCTATGGGTGCCGTCTGCCGGAGATCTGCCCGATTTGTACGCGCGGCCGTCAGGTGACGCAGCCCCTAGTAGCCGCGTACCCTACGTTTACTTTCGATATCACTCACCCCGAACCTCCCATGAGAATGATCCATGAGGAAGAGGAATCATGACTGACTCTGGCGCATATGGCGCTACTAACCCGGGCGCTACTACCCCCGGCGCTCACCCCGGTTCTGGCACCGGCATGCTCACCCCGCCCAGTGGTGCGAGCACAATAGCTGGCAGCTACCCAACGGCGTGCTCTTCTCGGCTGAAGCCGTCGCGAACGACCCCGCGCTGAAGCCTGCCGACTACCGCAGTGCCCTCGACATTGCCGAGATGCTCAACGGCGCCGACGGTAAGAAGCCGACCCCCGAGCAGGTCCGCATGATTGAGGCGGGCCCCGCCCCGACCCTCGTCATTGCCGGTGCCGGTTCGGGTAAGACCGCAACCATGGTTGACCGCGTGATTTGGCTGGTCGATAACGGTTTTGTGCGCCCTGAAGAGGTGCTTGGCGTGACCTTCACCCGCAAGGCGGCAACCGAGCTGCGCAGCCGTATGCGTGCTGGCCTGAACACGCTGCGCCGTAGCCGCCGCGTCGCCCCGACCGATGAGGAGCTGCGCGAGGGCATCGCTGACCCGACCGTGCTCACCTACCACTCCTACGCGAACAACCTGGTCAAAGAGTACGGTCTGCGCCTGGGCGTGGAGCAGGACGCGCAGATGCTTGGCGACGCGCAGAAGTGGCAGCTTGCCGCGCAGATTGTGCAGTACTGGGAAGGGGAGCTTCCCCTCGATAAGGACGGCGTGCCGGTGTCTGCGGCGACCATGATTAACCAGATGCTGCAGCTTTCTGACGAGTGCGCGGAGCACCTGGTGGAGCCGCAACAGGTTATTGACTTCTGTACCGAGCAGTTGGCGGCGTATGCGGCGGTGCCCGAGCCTCGCCGTGAGACGAAGACTGAGAGGGACATTCTGAAGGTTCAGCGTCTGCTGCGGAACCGCCGAGTGTACGCGCGCATGGCGATGAGCTACGCCCGCGTGAAGGCGCGCATGCAGGTGCTGGATTTTGGTGACCTGATGCGTTTTGCCGCCCGCATTGCGGAGGCTGACCCGGCGATCCGCGAGGGTGAGCGTGCCCGCTTCAAGGTGGTTCTGCTGGACGAGTTCCAGGACACTTCGCACGCGCAGATGAGCTTGTTCTCCTCGATTTACGGTGCCGATGAGGCAGCGGGTATTCCGGCGCATCCGGTGATGGCTGTGGGTGACCCGAAGCAGTCGATTTACGGTTTCCGTGGTGCTTCGGATGGCCAGATGTTCAGCTTCTACCGTCATTTCCCGACCAAGCATGTGCGGTCGCTGTTCCTGTCCATCGCGTGGCGTAACGACATTTCGGTGCTGAACGCGGCGAACCATGTGGCGGAGAAGCTGAAGGAGGTTCCCGAGTGGGTGCGTGCCGCCGACGGCGATATTACCGCCGCTCAGGTTCCTGACCTGCGCCCGCGCTGCGCCCTGGTGGGGGAGCCTGGTTCACCCGCTTTTGAGCAGGCTGCCGCGGGCATGGTGGGGCGCGTTGATTTGACGTACCACGACTCTGACCGCGAGGAGGCTGTGGCTATTGCCGAGCGTATTGCGGCGATGCGTGCGCAGGCGGTGCGCGAGTATGAGCGCGCCTACGCGGCGCATCGTTCCGGTGATGGTTCGGTGCGTCCGCGCTGAAGATGCCTGAGATTGCCGTGTTGGCGCGTGTGCACGGTCAGCTGGACCCGATTCGTGTGGAGTGCGAGCGCCTGGGCATTCCGGTGCAGCAGGTGGGTTTGGGCGGTTTGCTTTCCCAGCCGGAGGTTGTGGATTTGGTGTCGGCGCTACGTGTGCTGGCTGATCCGAACCGTTCGGACGCTCTGGCGCGCCTGCTGACGGGTGCGCGTTGGCGTTTGGGCGCGGCGGATATGTTGGCGCTGGGTGATTGGGCTCAGTCGCTGGTGCGTGAGCGTGAGCGTGCCCTGCGCGAGCAGATGGCGTTGCGTATGCTCGCCGAGGCTGAAGACGCCGACGACGCTGCTGCTATCAACCTGCAGGCGGAGCACCTGCGCGCCGCCCAGGAGCGCCTGGACGAAACCCTCAAGGGCGCGGTGGAGGATTCCTCCGGCTACGCCTCCCTGATCGAGGCGGTGGAGAACCTACCGCAGGACGGCGCGGACGGCGAACCCCTCTACGGTGAGCAGTACCGTGGCCGCCGTTTCTCCCCGGCGGCGCTGGAGCGTCTGCGTGCTTTTGCCGAGCAGATGCGCGTGCTGCGTGCCGGTTTGAGCGAGGATTTGGGCACGCTGCTGTACGAGATTGAGCGCACCATGCTGCTGGATATTGAGCTGGCGGTCCGCCCGGGTACCGACCCGCTGGGTTCGCGTGCGAACCTGGACGCTTTCCACGAGGTTGCCGCCGCCTACGGCATGTCGGCGCCGCGTATTAACGCGATGATTTACGCCGGCTCTGACGGCGTGAGCGCGGAGGAGGGCGACCCGGGTGCGCGCCGCTTCCTGCTGTCTTCGGGCGGCGTGAGCTACGTGATGGGTTTCCTCGCGTGGCTTGAACGTGCCGATGATGAGGAGAAGTACCTGGCGCTGGGCGCTGTGGAGCCCTGACCCGAACGCGGTACAGCTGATGACCATGCACGCCGCGAAGGGCCGGAATGGGATCACGTGCTTCTGCCGGGTCTGTGCGGTAGTGCGACCGGCGGGCAGACCCCGAACCTGTGGCAGATGTCGGCTAATACGGCTCTGCCCTGGTACCTGCGTGGCGACCGCGAGTACCTTCCCTCGATCGCTCGAGACCCCGGAGGAGATTACCGCCTTCGAGAAGGCGAAGGACCTGGAAGACTACCTGGCCGAGCATAAGGATGATGCCGCCGAGCATGCCGGCATGGAGGACCGCCGCCTCATGTACGTGGCGATGACCCGTGCCCGTAACCTGCTGGCGATGAGCGCCTACCGCTGGAAGAGCGCCGCTATGCTCCCCTGCCGGTGCAGCCCTTCTGGGAGGAGCTGATGGAGATGCTTTTCAAGTCGCTCTTTGACATGGGCACCCCCACGGTAGATGCGCCCTCTGTACGTTTCGAAGAGACAATGGATACCCCTGGGCAGCGCCGCGGTTGGTGGGCATGGGTACTGTCGTACACGATGCCGAACCCCGCCGATAAGCGCAGAAGGTGCACCTGAACCATGTGCGCCGCTGGGCTGAGCAGCTGGCTGAGTCGAAGTACCGCCTGGCGGAGCCGGTGACCCTGGTGCACGGTACGGTCGTGGACCCCTCGAACCTGCCGCCCGCCCCCGATGAGGCGGCGCTGCTGGAAGAGCTGGAACTCTACCCCGTAGACGCTGACGAGCTCACTCCCGTACAGGCGGAGGCGCGTGCGAACGCTCAGGCACAATACGCCGAGCAGGTGCAACGCTACGCGTGGGCGCTGGTTGAGGTCATGGCCCCCGCCCTCGCGCAGGATTGGCAGCTGGCGGCTCCTTCCGTACGAGCACGCACGGTGGCGGAGAACTGTACCCGCCTGAACCTGCCGGTGCCCGAATGGATTATCGAAGCCACCGAGCGGGAGAAATGGCGTGAGGCGCAACCGCCTCAGCCCGGTTTCTCGCCGACGGTGGCGGCGGCGCTGCCGATTGAGGTGCGCAGTCAGTTCGCCCAGAAAGAACTACGAGGACAGGAACCCGAACCTGGGTGCGGTGCTGACCGCCATGTGGCCTGACCCGCTGGAGCGACCCGTGATTTGGCGTTGGGCTTCTGATGATGCCCTCAATCGGGGCACGGAGGCGGTGCTTCGCCGCGGCCAGCATGAGCAGCTGGAACGTGAGATTGCGATTAACTCCTCGAGCCGTCGCGAGGCGGTGGAGCGTGCCGCCCTGGCGGTGGAGCTCGCTGTCGGCGCGGGGGAGGATGACCTGCACCAGAGCGGGGATGTAGCGGGGGAGAGCGCAAACCACCCTGCACCCGCCGTACTCGCTGTACACGGCGAGTCCGCCATTCCTGAATCCCTGCGCCAGCAGGCGGTGGACTGGGAACGCGAAGCCGACCTGCTGCTGCTCATGATGGGGCAGACCGACCCGGTGCTGAGCGATCAGCTGCCGGGGCACCTGTCCGCATCCACGTTCATTCGCCTGAGCGAGGACCCGCAGGGCACGGTGCATCAGCTGATGCGCCCGGTGCCTCAGCGTCCCTCACGCGCGGCAACGATTGGTACGGCGGTGCACGCGCTGATTGAGAGCACTTCGGGGTGGCGTCGAGCGCCGACCCGCTGGAGGCACCCGACGCGGAAGACACGGTGGGCGTTGACCTGCCTGGTTCCGCTGCAGCCTCAGCCGCCTCCACCTCCGCCGCGCTCGCTGAGCCTGCAGATCCCGCTGAATCTGCAGATCCCTCTGACCTGCAGGAACAGGACGAGTTCACCTTCGAGGATGATTTCGAGGAGTCCGAGAGCGAACTGGACGCCTCCGTTCAGCGCCTCTGGGAGCGCTTCGCCAACAGTGAGTGGGGCAGCGACGAGTGGAAGGACCGCATCTGGGCGGTCGAATACCCGGTCGAAACCCACATCGAGGGCGTAAGCCTGCGCGGCCGTATCGACGCGGTGTTCCGTACCGAGGACGAGGACGGCGAACGCTGGGTCCTGGTGGATTGGAAGAGCGGTTCCCGCCCGAAGATGGCGACCATGCAGTCTCGACGCTTCCAGCTGGGCCTGTACCGCATCGCGTTCTCCCGCATTATGGGCGTGGACCCGGAGCGTATCAGCACCGTGTTCGTGTACCTGGGCGGCAAGGGCGTTGCGGAGGTGTGGGATCACCAGATCCGCGGCGGCCTGCCCACGGAGGCGCAGCTGGCGAAGGTGATTCGTGAGGCACGCAAGGGCTAGGCAGCAAGGCTAAGCGGCAAGGCTAGGCGGCGGAGACATGCGCTCGCGCGTTAGCTTGAGCCAATAACCGAATACAGAAAAGCAGCTCACGGAGGCATTACGTCTCGTGAGCTGCTTTTCTGTGTGGACTTTTCGTGTTAACGGCAGAGGACGCCTCGTTACCCCACTGCATTAGGGTAAGAGGCGTCCTCAGCCGCTGAAGAACTATAGAGGTACTTCGTGCCCTCGCACGCTCCGGGAAAGAATCGCGCCGAACGACTGCCGCTCTCGCGACCTCACTCGCGCCGCCGGCGCCCCGTGGGGTTTGCGTGCGTCTTTACTCTCAAACACAACCTCGAAAGTAACTCTATAGATTTCTGCCATCGGTGATTGGTTGCGCGGTGCATGAATCCGGCTCGGGTCTGACATGACCGGTCAGGGTCCCGTCCAATCTGTCTCCCCAATTTATCGCTGCCACGATATCAGCGCTGGTCAGTGCGCTATGGGGAGTGTGTCCGCTGGTATTCTCGCGGCACAGCAAAAGTATTCCAGGAGTTTTTGAAAAAATCTACGGGCAAAGTTTTTACCCTAAAATGCACTATTTTGAGCATAGTTCAAGGTGAAGTTGAGGCTCTGTGGACTCTCAAAACCAAAAGTTGGTTTTTGTGGGTTTGTGGCGTATTTGCGTCCGGGAAATATTGTGAATGGCACCTTTAGCGCACCTTCAAGTCTCAGCCTTAATCTGAGTCATTCATGCACAAAAATGCAAAACTGGTGCTCAAAAGGTGAGAGGAAACACTTAAAGAAATTTTGTCAAAAAGGTCACTAAAGCCCCTCCATTAGCCCTTATAGGCATCATCCCGTCGGTTCGACAGACAGTCAGGAGAGCTGGTTTCACCGGGCGCGAGGCAACGGATTACAACCTAGCGGATATACAGCCCAGTAGATACAGCTCAGCCCCGCAGCGCAGTACTGCGGGGCTGAGCTGAAAACCTAGCTGAACCGAAAACCTATGCGGCAGGTGACACCCTGGCTGGCAACAACCTGGCGGCTCCTTACCTTATGAGCTACTCGGCGGGACCGACCAATATCTACTCGGCGGGACCGACCAATATCTACTCGGCGGGGTCGACCAGCGGGACGACCTCCTCCTGTCCGAGCAATTCGCCGGAGGCACGCAGGTCGTCCTGAACGTCGAGGAGCATGGACACCGCGTGGGTTGCGCCGTCGCGGTCGCCAACCTCCACGGTGTGGGTGAGCCACTGGGCGATCGCGAACTCTGCGTAGAAGTTCGCGCGCTGCGCCAGGTAGGCGTCGGGTAGCTGAGGCATCTGCTGGCGGTACACCTCGATGGCCTCGTCGGTGAAGTCGATGTCCTGGCAGGAGTACAGCCACGCGAAGTCCTGTGCGGGGTCGCCCACGTGCACCTCGGACCAGCCGGTGACCTCCACGATGCGCGCCTCCGTAGGAGTCACGTGCAGTACGAGGTTCTCGGCGCCCATGTCACCGTGGACCACGCGCGGGCGGAACTGCCACATGGGCCCGGGGGAGAGCACGGTACGCCAGTGCGCGAGCAGGTCGGCGGGCACCTTGCCGGTCGCGGCGGCACGTTCCAGCTCGGCGTTCTTGCGCAGGCGAATCTGCTCTGAAGAGTAGGAGGGCAGATCGGCTTCGTAAATAATGTCTTCGGGCATCACGTGCAGGGGTTGCGATGTCCTGGCGATGATGGACGCCAGGGAGGGGCGGTTCGCCGCAACTTCGCGGCGGCTCAGCTCGGCGAGCTGGTCCACGTCGTAGATGGTGCCGGGGATGTGCGTGTACACGAACACGTTGCCGCCCGCGTAGGGCACGGTGCCGGCGACGGTGGGTACGGCGAAGGGCGGTCGTGCGCGCAGGTAAGGGCTGAACGACTGCAGGATGAGGTGTTCAGCTTCCAGGCGCATGCTGGCGTCGGGGCGGCGCGGGGCGCGCACTCGCCAGCGGCGACCGGTGGAGTCGGCGATGATTGCCGAGTCGAAGTCGTCGCTGTCTTCGCGGACCGGTTCGGCGCCGACGGGGTAAATCCGGGCACTCCGGCGGAGACAATGGCTGCTAGCTGAAGGGAGATAAAGTCACGGGTTAAAGGTTACCAAACCAATGTGTGCCGTTTAGTAGTTTTTAGGATCTTTATGCCAAGTGGTGAAGATACATGTGGACAAGCCTAAACGCGCTCGCCTGCGCTGCCTGTTGAGCTTCTACTTGCCCACTCCAAAAGAGGCTGGTTCCTCACGCCCTGAATGAAAGCAACAGCTAAGAAGCCGCGGCGGGTCTGGAGAACACAGCCTGGGAGAATACAATGGAAGACCGGCTATTACCGCCTCACGCACCCGCATACACGCACGTCCGTATGCCCGCGCGAGCGCATGCCGCCTGCCCGTACCGCCCGCCTTACTGATGGAGCATTATGACCGCCACACCTCAGCAGCCTCAGCATATGATCTCCGCAGACGATATTCTTGCCGGGCTTGACCCGGATCAGCGCGCGGTTGCTACCGAGCTGGACGGCCCCATGCGCGTGCTGGCGGGTGCGGGTACCGGTAAGACTCGCGCGATTACGCACCGTATCGCCTACGGTATTGCGATTGGGTCGCTACCAGGGTACCCGCGTGCTCGCCCTGACCTTTCACCCTGCGTGCGGCGGAGGAGATGCGTACCCGCCTGCACCAGCTGGGTGCGCACGGTGTGCAGGCGCGTACCTTTCACTCGGCGGCGTTGCGTCAGCTGGCGTATTTCTGGCCGCAGGTGGTGGGCGGTACGTTCCCGTCCATCGTGCAGAATAAGGCGACTCTCATTACGGAGGCGGCGAACCGTCTGCGCATCAGCACGGACCGTTCCCTGCTACGTGATTTGGCGTCGCTGATTGAGTGGGCGAAGGTTCAGCTGCTCACCCCGGACACCATCATGCAGCGCCTGAGCGAGAAGCAGCTGCCCTCGGCGATTACCCCGCAGAATATGCAGCGTATTTTCCAGGCGTACGAGGATTTGAAGGATGAGCGTAATCTCATCGATTTTGAGGACGTACTGCTGCTGACCATCGCCATGCTGGAGGAGGACGAGAAGCTCGCGGCGACCGTCCGCAACCAGTACCGCCATTTTGTGGTGGATGAGTACCAGGACGTGTCCCCGCTACAGCAGCGTCTGCTGGATGTGTGGCTGGGCGGCCGCGACGATATTTGCGTGGTGGGCGACGCCTCCCAGACGATTTACTCTTTTACCGGTGCGACCAGCCGTTACCTGCTGGATTTTGCGCGCCGGTACCGTGGCGCGCACACGGTGAAGCTGACCCGCGACTACCGTTCCCATTCGCAGGGTGGTGGAGTTGGCGAACCGCCTGTTGGCGCGCGCCGTCCGCATCCGGATTCGAGCCCGCATTCGTGGGCGCCGCCGCTGGAGCTGATGTCTCAGCGCGGCCCCGGCGTGGATGTGGAGTGGTTCGGCTACGCGGATGACGAGCAGGGAGACTGCCGGCATTGCCGAGGATATCCGCGACCTGATTGAGAAGGACGGCGTGGCGCCTTCGGAGATTGCGGTGCTCTTCCGTACGAATGCGCAGTCGGCGGCGATTGAGTCTGCGCTGGCTGCCGCCCATATTCCGTACCAGCTGCGCGGAGCGGAGCGTTTCTTTGAGCGCCCCGAGGTCAAGCAGGCGATGCTTGCCCTGCGCGGTTCGGCGAAGTCCACGGACGGTACCGAGGACGTCACCCGCTACACCCGCGATGTGCTCGGCGGCCTCGGATATAGGGAGGAAGGCCCCCTTTCGGGAGGCGCCACCCGCCAGAAGTGGGAGTCCCTCGCCGCCCTGGTGCACATGGTGGACATGATGGCGCAGCACCGCCAAGAGCAGCTTCAGGAGCACCGCGCGAACCCGCGCCCGGGCGTGCCCGAGCCGCTACCTTTTTGACCATGCACGAGGTCGTGGCGACCCTGAACCACCGCAGCGAATTCAACGATGCACCGCAGGTCAACGGCGTAACCCTCGCCTCCCTGCATGCGGCTAAGGGCCTGGAGTGGGACGCCGTGTTCCTGTGCGGTCTGAACGAGGGCCTCATGCCGATTACTTTTGCGACCACCCCGGACGAGGTGGATGAGGAGCGCCGCCTGCTGTACGTGGGTATTACGCGCGCCCGCAAGTACCTGTGGCTGACCTGGACGATGACCCGCACTGTGGGTGGTCGTGGTCAGCGGAAGCGTTCGCGTTTCCTGGACGATATCGATCCGGCGAAGCGCCGCCGCAGGGCTGAGAGCACCGGCTCCTCGTATAGCCAGGCTCGTTCGGCGCAGGATCGTTCGGCTCAGCCTCGTTCGACTCAGCCCCGTGCCGCACAGCCCCGCCGTTCGTCGAAGGGAAGAGGAGATTATGGCTCAGCGTTTTAAGCGTGAAATTCTGCCCGCCACCGAGGATCGCCCGCAGATTGAGCTGGTCCGCTCGGCGCGCCGCACCCGCACCATCAGCATGCAGCGCGACGGGGAGGATGCGCACGGCAACCCCGCCTACCGCCTGCTCATTCCCGCCGCGAGCACGAGCGAAGAGATTGACGAGCATATTGCCCGCCTGCTGCCGCGCATTCAGCGTCGTGCCGCCCGCCGTGAACGTGCCACGCAGCTGACGGTCACGGACGAGTACCTGCGCTCCCGCGCCCTGCACCTGGCGCAGAAGCACCTGCCGGAGCTGGTTGCCTCGGGCAGGCTGGAGAAGCTGTCGATTCGCTGGGTGAGCAACCAGCGTCAGCGCTGGGGCTCGGCAACCTACGCGAACACGCAGATCCGCATCTCCTCGGAGCTGCAGGGCGTACCGGAGTACGTGCTGGATTCGGTGATTCACCACGAGCTCTGCCACCTGCTGCAGCCGAACCATTCGGCGGCGTTCCGTTCTCTGGAGGCGCGCTACCCGCAGCTGCTGCGGGCGCAGAGCCTACCTGGAGGGTACGCGCTGGGGCGCTCGCGGGCTGAGGGTGAACGCGGCGAAAACAGCGCCGGCTAAAATCCCGCCGACTAAAATCCAGCCAGCTAACGCGCTTCCCGAAAATCAAAGAATCAAAAACCAAACGAAACACTCGAGCGGGGGTGGCTTGTATATTCGCAAAGCCACCCCGCTCGAGGTATCAGCTATTTACTGTTAACGCTAGCTTTACTTCGCTCAGCGTTACTTCACTCAGCTTTACTTTTCTTCGGGCGCGTCGCCGAAGCCGCCGTCCAGCAGCTTCTGCAGCTCCGAGTCGAAGTCCACGTCGTCCAGGCTGATTTCGTTCATACGCGCATCGTATGCGGTGAAAGTCTTCCAGCTCGGCGGGGTGGGTAGGGTCTCCGGGGTGTCCCAGAGGTACCGTCGCGTGCCCTCAATGCCGTGGGCGTTTTCGTACCAGCGCCAGAACTGCTGTGCTTCACGCACCAGGCGCGGGCGCAGTTCCAAGCCGACCAGGTTCTCGAAGACCTGCTCGCTGGGGCCGCCGTCGATGCGGCGGCGCGCCATGATTTCGGTCAGCTGCGGTGCCTTGGGCAGGTTGCGGGTCGCGTCCTCGGTTACGACGGATACCCAGCCTTCGATGAGGGCGAGCAGACCCTCCAGACGCTGTACCGCCAGTTCCTGGTCTTCGGTGCGCTGGGGGCTGAACATGCCGCCTTCGAATGCTTCCTGCACGGCGTCGGGGTTGCTCATGTCCACCTGGGATGCGGCGTCCTGCATGCGGTTCATGTCCACGCGAATGCCGCGGGCGTAGCGCGCCACGAGCTGAACCAGGTCTTCGCGCAACCAGGGGTTTGCCTTGTGCAGACGGATCAGCGCGGATTCACGCACAGCAAGGTAGAGCAGGACCTCCTGCGGGGGCACCTCGATGCTGTCGGCGAGCTGCTGGTAGCCGTTGGGCAGCAGCGCGGAGGAGCCGGGCGCGAGGGGGAAGCCCACGTCGGTGGAGGAGTACACCTCACCGGCGAGCTGCGCGAGTGCCTGCGCCATCTGCGCACCAAAAATCACGGAACCAATGTTGTTCAAGAAGCCGCTGTTGAGAATCTGCGAGATCTCTTCGGGCACGTCTTCGGGTGCGCCGGGCATGACCATGGACTGGGTGACTTCGGCTGCGACCGGCTCGACCATTTCGCGCCAGGAGTCGAAGGAATGCTCCACCCATTCCGCCTTGGACCACGCCTGCACCGGGTAGTTGTGGCGCTCAATGATAGTCACCGCGTCCAGCCAGAGGTCGGCGAGGTTCGCCGCGTCTTCTACGGCGCGCTTGAGGTTTTCGGGTACGGAGGGGTCTTCACCCATGGAGGCGAGCATCTGGCGGGTCTGGTTCTTCACGCTATCCCAGTTCACACCGCTGGGGCTGTCGGATGCGCCCGCGCCGGAGAACATCGCCTGCACCTGCGCGAACATGCTCTGCATCATGGCGGGGTCAAAGCTCATGCCCATGTTCTTCAGGTCTTCGGGGTCGATGCTGATGCCGAAGGGGGTCTGGCCGCCTTCTCCGAAGAGCGCGCCGAAGGGGTTCTGCGCGTTGGAGGAGGCGCCCTTGCCGCCCTGGCCGGTTGCCCCAGCGGAGGGGTCGAAGCCCTGCTCCTGCATCTTCTTAATGAATTCTTCGAGGGGGTCGCGCTCGTTGGAGGCGCCGCCGGTGGGGTTCTCAGACATGTAGAAGCCTTTCGTAATCCGGGGGTGGGCGCAGCTGGCCCGCTCGCTGTCCAGCCTACCGATTTTTGCTGAGAATTTCCCGTGCCATTGCTGTGGAAGCGGGTTAATCAGCTAAGGGCTCACAAGCTTGTCTTTGGGGCCGGGGTTTGGGCGCTTTTTCGTGCCGCTGTCACCGTGCGGTGCTGACAAAGCGCGGTGCGGGTCGGAACGTAAACGCCACCTGATTGCTCTATTTTTAGCGGGGTAACGGTGCCCGCCCGCGTGTTGAAAAGCAGGTTTATCCGGTACTGTAGAAACCATGACTAAGTCCACCCCTGATGCTGAGCAGCAGTCGAACGCCGCCTCCGTGAGCGTGAAGAGTAATGAGAAGGCGGCTAAGCGCCGTTCGCGTTTTGCGCCGCGCCGCGTGAACCTGCGTTCGGTGAGCGCTGTGGCGACGTGCGCCCTGCTGGCTGGTGCTTTTGTTCTGCCCAGTTCCTATGTGAAGGAGGGCCCCGGCCCGCTCTTTGATGTGCTCGGAACGTACCAGGAGAAGGACGTCATTGAGGTTTCTGGCGCGCCCAGCTATAAGACGTTCGGCAAGATGAACATGACCACGGTGTCGGTTTCGGGTGGCCCGTACACGGAGCTGTCCGGCGCGGAGGCGTTCTACGGCTGGTTGGCGTTTGACGGTAACCGCAGCCTCGTGGTGCCGACCGATGCCCTGTACCCGCACGTGAGCCATGAGCAGGCGACGGCGGCGACCGGCGCGCAGATGGCTGATTCGCAGACTCAGGCGAAGGTCGCGGCGATGCGCCAGCTGAAGATGGCGGTGACAGAGAAGGTTCAGGTGCTTTCCACGGTGGAGGGTTCCCCGGCGGCGAGCGCTCTGAAGGCTGATGACCGCATCGTGAAGGTGGGGGAGAATCAGATTGAGACTCTCACCGATGTTCCGAAGGCGGTGAACGCCTCGAACGGTTCGCCGATTGATGTGACCGTGGAACGTGGCGGCAAACAGCAGACGTTTAAGCTGACCCCGGTTCGTTCCAGTGACGATAGCCGCTGGATTCTGGGCGCGGGTTTGAAGCAGAGCTATGATCTGCCGGCGCACGTGCAGTACAACCTGGACGGTGTGGGCGGCCCGAGCGCGGGTCTGATGCTGGCGCTGGGCACGGTCGATAAGCTCAGCGAGGGTACCCTGCTCGCCGATGAGGATGCCGGAGGCGACCCGTACCGCAGCTACATTTCGGGTACCGGCACGATTGACGCGAACGGTAAGGTCGGCGCAATTGGCGGCATTAAGTACAAGATTCTTGCGACGGGCCGTTACGGCGCGCGCTACTTCTTGGCGCCTAAGGATAACTGCGATTCGATTGTGAAGATGCAGGCGCAGGACCCCGACCTGTTCAATTACTATCACGCCGGTCAGGTGCGCGGCACGATGGTGGTAGTCCCTGTTTCAACCCTGGATGAGGCGGTGAAGACGGTGGAGGCGATTAAGTCCGGCACCCCGGATGATTCCCTGCCCCGCTGCGGTTCCTAACATAACGTTTCTCTCCGCAAGGTTCTCGCCCGTATAGCGTAGAAGTCAGCCCCGGTACTTTACGGTACCGGGGCTGTTCTGCACCCTATTCTCTGTCCTCGTCTGTGTCTGCGCCTCCGTAATCCTCGCCAGCGCCCCTCACCTCAGCATTTCGCGTCCCAAAACCTCTCAACCCGGTCATATTTCGCCCCGAGCTTCTACGAAGTTCTGCCCTTCTGCGTCACCTCTGAGATACTTAAAGGCAGTTATTTTCTCTGAACGTATGATGAGCGAGGAATTGTGTCTGAGTCGACCAATAACACCGCGCATCCCAAGCCGAAGAAGTCAACGCCTAAGCGTCGTAGCCCCTTGCGGGTGACGATTGCTGTGGTGGCGGTGCTCATTGCTGCTTTTGTGGGTGCGTCTCAGGTGTACACGGACTGGCTGTGGTTTGATCAGCTGGGTTATAGCACCGTGTTCACTACCCAGATTTTGTTGAAGGTAGCCGTGTTTGTGGTGGCTGCCGTGGTGATTGCTGTGCCGCTGTGGGCTTCGATGTCCTACGCGGTCCGTCATGCTGATGTGGCGCCGGCGTCCGAGAAGGAGCCGCAGGAGGCGCCGAACCCGAATCAGAGCGTGCCGACGAGCGGTACGGATGCTGCCGAGCAGATGTTGCGCGACGTGTTTGGTCAGCAGCGTGCTGAGGAGAGCATGCGCCGCTACCGCGAGAGCGTGGATAAGGCGCGTAAGGTTCTGCTGGTTGCGGTTCCGCTGCTGCTGGGTCTGTTCATTGCTTCGGCGACGATGACTCAGTGGAGTACCGTCGCGCTGTTCTTCAACCAGCAGTCCTTCGGTAAGACTGACCCGGAGTTCGGCCTGGATTACGGGTTCTTCCTGTTTGCATTGCCGTTCTTCCGCATGGTGGTGACTTTGGTGACCTCCGCTGTGGTGCTGTCGGCGCTCGCGGGCGTGTTCATGCACTACTTCTACGGCGGTATTAAGGTTCAGCCCGGTGGTGTGAGCACTACGGTGGCGTTCCGTCGTCATGCTGCGATTGTGGTGGCTGCGTTCTTGCTGACTCGTGCGGTGAGCTTCTGGCTGGATCGTTATTCGTCGACTCAGCAGCAGGTGGGCCGCTGGGCTGGCGCAATGTACACGGACGTGAACTCGTCAATCCCGGTGAACGCTATTTTGGCGATTTCTGCGTTGCTGGTGGCTGTTATGTTCGTGGTGGCAGCTTCGATGAATCGTTGGCGTCTGCCGCTGATTAGTACCGCGATGCTGGTGATTGTTGCTCTGGTTGCTGGTGGGCCTGTACCCGTGGATTGTTCAGCGTTTCCAGGTGGTTCCGAATGAGCAGGGTGCCCAGTCGAAGTTCATTCAGCGCAATATTGATGCGACCCGTTACGCGTACGGTCTGGACAAGATTGAGACCACCCCGTATGACGCGACGATTGATACCCGTGCCGGTGCGTTGAGCTCTTCGAGTGCGACCATTGCGAATATTCGTCTGTTGGATCCGAATGTTGTGTCCTCGGCGTTTGCGCAGATGCAGCAGTTCCGCCCGTACTACCGTTTTGATTCGCAGCTGTCGGTGGACCGCTATGCGGTGGGTAACACCACGCAGGATACGGTGTTGGCGGCTCGTGAGCTGAACCCGGCGCAGACGAACGGTGATTCTTGGTATAACCGCCACGTGGTGTACACCCACGGTTACGGTGTGATTGCCGCGTACGGTAACCAGGTGGATTCTGCGGGTAACCCGAAGTTCTTGCAGTCCGGCATTAAGGCGACCGGTACTCTGAGCGAGGATTATGAGCCGCGTATTTACTTTGGCATGAGCTCGCCGGAGTATTCGATTGTGGGCGGTAAGGGCGACACCCTGGAGCTGGACCGTCCGCTTTCTGCTGAGGAGACCAACTCCTCCGACGCGAAGTACACTTTCGCCGGTTATGGTGGTCCTCGCGTTGATTCGATGCTGGCCCGTATCTCGTATGCGATTAAGTTCCAGTCCTCTGACATTCTGCTTTCGGATGCGGTGCGTGAGGGTTCGCAGATTCTGTACGAACGCAACCCGCTGGATCGTGTGCGTAAGGTGGCGCCGTACCTGAGCGTGGATTCTAAGCCGTACCCGGCGATTGTGAATAACCGCGTGCAGTGGATTGTGGATGCTTACACTACGAGCGATCAGTTCCCCTACGCGCAGGGTAGCTCCCAGGATGCGGCAACCGCTGCGGGTGCTCAGCGTTCTAACTCGGTGAACTACATCCGTAACTCGGTGAAGGCTACCGTGGATGCGTATGACGGTTCGGTGACCCTGTACGCGTGGGATGAGGAGGATCCGGTGCTGAAGGCGTGGCAGGGCGTTTTCCCCGGCACGGTGAAGAGCTACCGTGAGATGAACGCTTCGCTGATGAGCCACGTGCGTTACCCGACTGACATGTTCAATGTTCAGCGCACCATGCTGAATAAGTACCACGTGACGAACGCGAATAGCTTCTACGCCGGTGACGATGTCTGGTCGATTCCGAATGATCCGACCAATGATCGTAACCAGCCGATTTCGCCCTACTACCTGTCCCTGCAGATGCCCGGTGATTCTCGTGCGCACTTCTCGTTGACGACCACGTTCATTCCTCAGCAGAGCGATTCGAACTCTCGTAACGTGATGTACGGCTTCCTTGCCGCTAATGGTGATGCCGGTACCGGTAAGGACGGCGAGCGTAGCCCCGATTACGGCAAGCTGCGTCTGCTGGAGTTGCCGCGTTCTTCGGTGGTTCCCGGCCCGGGTCAGGCTCAGAATATTTTCAACTCTGATGCTGAGGTGTCGAACCAGCTGAACCTGCTGCGCCGCGGTTCGTCTGAGGTTATTAACGGCAATATGCTGACTCTGCCGGTGGGCGGCGGCATGCTGTACGTTCAGCCGGTGTACGTGCAGTCGAGCGGTGACGCTAAGTACCCGCGTCTGCAGCGTGTGCTGGTGAGCTTCGGCGATAAGGTCGGTTTCGCTCCGACTCTGGAGGAGGCGCTGAACCAGGTGTTCGGTGGCTCTTCGGGCGCGAAGCTGGACGGTTCGGCGGCTAGCCCCTCGGCTTCGGCGTCTGGTTCTTCGGGTACCTCGGGTGCTTCGACCGGAGGTTCTTCGGCTTCGCAGTCTTCGGAGCTGAAGCAGGCTCTCAACGATGCCTCGAAGGCGATGACCGATGCTGATGCGGCGATGAAGAAGGGCGACTGGGCTGCCTACGGTGAGGCTCAGAAGCGTCTGGAAGCAGCCGTGAAGAAGGCTCTGGAGGCTGAGGAGGCGCAGAGCGCGGCTTCCGCTAAGGCTTCGGCAGCGCCCAGTGCCTCTGCGGCTCCGAGCGCCTCTGCAGCTCCCAGTGCCGCGGCTTCTGCAAGCGCCCCCGCAAGCGCGAAGCCCAGCGCCAGCGCCTCGGCTTCTCGCTAAGACTAAGAGGCTGAGCCTAAGAGACAGCGGGGGAGTAGCCCATACCGGATGCTCATGGGTCTAGCGTCCTCGCTCTAGATCCGGGGCCTGCACTGGATACGGCTCCTACCGACTAGCTCTAGCGGTCTCTGCGGGAACATCTCTGCGGGAACGGGGTGGAAGTGATTCACTTCCACCCCGTTCCTGTATGTTCTACCCCTGGCACTGCCCCGTAGCCCCTATTCCTACCCAACTGCTTTCTACCCAACTGCTTTCTACCCAACAGCCCCTATTTTTGTGTGCTTGGTTACAAATCGCGTTTTTGGCTTGCATGCCCGGTTTGGGGTCTGTATAGTTGTATGAGTCGCCGCGGGGTGGAGCAGTTCGGTAGCTCGCCGGGCTCATAACCCGGAGGTCGCAGGTTCAAATCCTGTCCCCCGCAACCAGAAAAACCCGGTATCTCAACGAAAAGTCGCTGAGATACCGGGTTTTGTTTTGCCCTGACGAGACCGAATCCCTATGTTATTCCCTACCTTTCAGCCAAACTCAGGCCCGTCGTCGAGGTGGGGGGAGGGGGGACTATCACCCAACATCGAGGACTATCATCCAACGCCCCTTCGGGGCGTATGACTATCTTCGCTCGTGCATGATCTCGTGGGAGGGAGGTTGCAGAGGAGGATTTTCACCGCCTAATCGGCGTTGATACCGGCTGTTTACCGCCTGAAAATGCAAAAGCGGTATAGCATTTTCCCTCGTATCTCAACCGAATCCCAACCCTTTACCGCCTTCACCGCCTAAAACCGAAAACTTTTATATATACACACGCATATGTAGGAAGATGAACACTCGCGTGTACACTTTTTAGAAATTAGGCGGTAGAGGCGGTAACACACCATGTTTTGACTGATATACCAACGTTTTCGATATACCGCTTAGCCTCAAACAGGCGGTAACTAAGCGGTGAAAGAGTAGCGTCCCGCATAGTGGTGTAACCGTGTGGTGATCGGCCCGTTGCTTGTGATGGGTGCGGTCACCGTGTGATCCTTCGAGAAAGCTCTTCTACTTCTGACTCGAAATGATTTGGAGGCACAACGATGACCGCTCCTCATATTATCGACCCTGCTGGCATGCTTGGCGAGGCGTTGTCCCAGGCATCCCCAGATTTGATGCGTTCCTTGCTCCAGCACGTGATCAACGCGTTGTTATCAGCGGACGCTGATGCGGTGTGCGGGGCCCAGTGGGGTCAACAAGATCCGCAGCGTCACACCAGGCGCAACGGGTATCGCTACCGGCCCCTGGACACCAGGGTCGGCACCATCGACGTGGCGATCCCCAAGCTGCGCTCAGGCACCTACTTCCCAGAATGGTTACTGCAACGGCGCAAACGCTCCGAAAGCGCCTTGATCACAGTGGTCGCTGACTGCTACCTAGCAGGAGTATCCACGCGCCGTATGGACAAGCTCGTCAAAACCCTGGGGATCACAGGACTGTCCAAGTCCCAGGTCTCACGCATGGCAGCCGACCTGGACGAGCACGTGGACCAGTTCCGCAACCGGCCCCTCCACGATGCCGGGCCTTTCACCTTCGTCGCCGCTGACGCGCTCACCATGAAAGTACGCGAAGGAGGACGCGTCGTCTCGTGCGCGGTTCTGGTTGCCACCGGAGTCAACAATGACGGACACCGCGAAGTGCTGGGGGTGCGCGTATCTACCAGTGAGACCGCTCCAGCCTGGAAGGAGTTCTTCGCCGACCTGGTCGCCCTGGGGCCTGACCGGCGTGCGCCTGGTCACCAGTGACGCCCATCTGGGCCTGGTTGAAGCCATCGCCGCCAACCTACCCGGAGCCACTGGCAACGATGCCGCACCCACTACGCCGCTAATCTCATGTCGGTCACCCCCAAAGCACTATGGCCCGCCGTCAAAGCGATGCTCGCACTCGGTGTACGACCAACCCGACGCAGCATCGGTCAACGCTCAATACGACCGGCTCTTGGACTACGTCCACGACAAGCTCCCCGCCGTGTGTGATCACCTCGATCAAGCCAGGGCAGACGTCCTCGCGTTCGCGTCCTTCCCCACCGGGGTGTGGACCCAGATCTGGTCCAACAACCCCAATGAACGCCTCAACCGCGAAATCCGCCGCCGCACCGACACCGTGGGAATCTTCCCCAACCGACAAGCAATCATCCGCCTGGTCGGAGCCGTCCTCGCCGAACAAAACGACGAATGGGCCGAAGGCCGACGCTACCTCAGCCTCGACATCCTCACCAAATCACGACTCACACCACAACCCACCGGGCAGGAGGACACCCCACTCCAACTCAGCGCATAACCCA
>BNJU01002160.1_pt1 | contig 145310 bp, 197 predicted proteins | sample 8539281 | NCBI WGS metagenome assembly BNJU01 (sample SAMD00202456, study PRJDB9452) | human saliva metagenome | isolation source: human saliva | place: Japan | reverse complement strand
CAATATAAACGGCAAAAGCAAAATTAAGAGAGAATTAGGATGTGTCTCCGATAACGCATAGGAACAGTGGAAGAGATTAGACAGCAGTTTACTCGTTGGTGTGTGTACACTTATTCAAAGTTATTGTCAGGAACAAATTTTTCGTGCCACTTAGAAAATGTGATAAGAAATCTCATATTTATGCTCCATTTCAAACAATGGCTCAATACTATAGATCAATAGGATATTCAGTATTATTTATAGCAGCACGCATGTTCATCAGGGAAAAATATTGTATTATTTTGGATAAGAATATTGCTTAATTGATAGATATAATAGAAGAGTATGATATATTGTAATATAAGAAAACGGTTGTGAATATTTATATGTAGTTCTTAAGCTACTATGTATATGGTCTATAAACCAACCAGTGGTATTACTTACAACCAATCGTGTCATATTGAAGGTAACACTGCACAAGTAGTAAAACTGACGCCTGAGAATATAGATATGTTTCTATGGACGCATGTCCAACAAGTGAATATTGTTGGTGGAATCTACTAGAAGCCGAATTTGACGAAAAAGTCACGGAAATATAAACTGATATATGTATATAAAAACTTACCTAATAAAAATAAGGATGTCTTTAGAAGTTATAAAATGTTTATGCTATAAAATAAAATCAATGATAGGATTATATGTATATATACATAATAGAAATACACTCAAAAGTATTTAAGCGTGTTGCGATTAAGCATACTTTTAATTTAAGAAAGGTTTGATATAGTTATGGAATCAAAATATATTTCAAGAGTAAAATTCCTATTCAACAAATGATTTAAGATAGGTTCATATAGAAAGAAGAGAATATTATCAGTAACTTGATATTGAAGAAAGAGCAGAGATATTAATGAAATTATTGAATTATATAACATACAACAATTTTTGGAAACAAAAATTTATTCCTGTGCATTGGACCGACCAACAATTGAATGAGTTATAGTAATATTAAATAGTTTTTCAAAAGAGTAATTGGGAAATATTTTTCGAAATCAATGTGGATTTTTAGTATTTTGATACCACTATTATTATTATAGAAAATGATGAACTTGTAGAAAAGTATAAGGTTTATAACGACTACCAGACGACATATTTAGAAATATAATTATATAAGAAGTATATTTTAAAATGTACACAGTTAAATATTTTTCAAAAGAAATACTTGCATGCAAGGAAGATAATCCCTTTCTCAGAAGCATTATTAAGTTATTACTTAAAAATCATGAAAAAGATATAGAATTTTTGGTATTTCCATCTGAACTTCTAAAATGATAAGAAGATATTACTCTGGATAAATATATATCTAGTGATTTATGTAATAGTAATTATCTGAAATTAATTTTCAACTAATAGTACAAATAATGTTTACCACGATAGATTGAAAATTAAAAAGCAAAACGGAAATACGATGAAGAAAAATGAAAATTCGTTCAAAAATAGTGAAGGATCTGTATAGTGTACAGGTTTATTCTGACAATCTTGACAAAGAGGTTAATTTGAAAGAGGAATAATCTGAATTTATCACCTCATACAGTAGAAAAATGGTTAAGAAAATTTGGATTATCCAACATATTGAATAATTTCATATTTATTTGACATACTGATTGCAATTTAGATCTAGTCATGTTAGAAGTACAGAATCGCACTTTAGTACTTTTAGAGAATTTATTTAGGTTTAAAGGTAAAGAGAGTATATCACCGAAACTTGTATCTAATCAAATCCAAATAGTGGCACAGCTTCAAATGACTAGTTATTGCAGAGAATTAGAAAAATGATATAAATTTAGAAACGGTTAAGAAGTTGTCTTTTGTAGTTATTTAAGACATGAGTTTAATGTGGAAGGTTTTAATTTTAATACGACATCAAAAGAATGCTACGTATCTTTGAAAAATGTAGAAATCTTGTTGAGATGGATAGTGTTTTAAAAGCAATTTAAGATTATTAGAAGATGGACTGATTGATAAAGAATTATTACATACCCAACAGATCATATGTTTATTAAAGAGATACCAAGCATGTTGAGTGATAAATATATATATCCAAGTGGTATTAATTATATAAGTCGTTTGTTATTTTCAGACCAATCAATGATTTATTATATTACGGAACCATCAGAAAGATATAACTTTTTTATGAGTTACTAAACAACGAAGAGGTTTATTATGATATGTTTGAGAACATCAAAAATACGGCATTGAATTTTTAACTAAACACAACATAATAAAAATAGACACTCAAAAAGGATAACACTAGATAAAGAAAAGGCAATAATATCAAGAAACTATATGATTACAAATGTAGCGAGTTTGAAGTTATTTAAATAACAGTCTCGTTATAGCAGAACTTAAGAACTAGAAATAGTACAAGTTTCATCGACATTGCTCAAAACCAGAACAGGATTATTATAATTACTTATTTTAATAAGTCAGAATTTGATCAATGGATTAGATCTTTCGTAATAGACATATTCATGGCACACAAAATGTAGAAGAACTAAATAAAGATGATTATTTTTATCTTTCTTAGAATGATGATTCTTATAATTATAAAAATAAAATGAGGAATTTTGTTTAAAGTATCCTATAGATAACAAAAGCAATGATTTTGAAATAATATTAATAATAGAACGAATAAACACGAGATAGAAAATTAAATAGATATCAAAGAGTAAGGCAGATTTATAATTTATATAAAAAGATATCTATTGAATAATGAGTGTATCAGCAATTAACTTATGAAAATACTAGTATTTGTTATAGAGGCAATATATCCATTGATGTATATACACTTTTTATAGTAAAGTAAGAAAAATCTAATTTAATAATAGAAAGGGAGGTTTTATGGATCTAATTCAAGCAATTTTTAGATGGTAGAGCAATAGCAGCGATCTTCAATGGTCTCAGTGGCTACCTTTAGTTCTTATTAATCCAAGATACTTTTTGATTCTTATCCAAAAGCAATTAGAAGGCTGCACCGGAACAAATGACAAAAAGAGAAAAATAAATGTTATGCTAACGATCGATTGTAGGATTTGTTTGATATATTCCACAGTAAGCCTCCTACACACAGGAATTACTGATTTAGAAATATTTTTATAATGGGATATATACAGTGGTCTATATTAAACTTAGAGACTTCTTTTTCTTGGACTCTTCTATTGTTTCAAGGCAAATATAAGTCAAAGATTGTGATTCTGGTACAGAAGGACATCCAGATTATGAATTTTGTAATTGGATGAAACATTTGGCAATAAAGGAACACTTTGTCGTTGCACCATTAATTATTGTACCACTTGTATCGGCAATTCAGGCAGGTGTTATACTACTAATAAGATAATCCAATCGAAGGAGGTAGTATTTTATGCAGAAAAACTTAGAAACAAATGAGGATAATAAGAATAATTTAGGTGTATAGATGCAATCACTCTTAATGTATTTGTATCATATATGTATTGGATTTTACAAAGTTTTTGATATGATAGCCAGTCTTATTCGACTTGTTTATCAAAGCAAACGCAATGACTGTAGGAAACATACTGTATGGGGGCTTTTTATGATATTACATCTGGATTGCCTTTAGAAACCATAGGAAGGTGTAATTTGTATTCCATATATACTATCTCTAGTTGTATCTTTATAGCTACTATGGGTATGGGGACTCGCTGGAATGATTTGATTATGTATGCTCCACATATTCTTATAATTAGTCTTGCAATCACAATAATGGTCAAGCAGAAAAGATAGGCTAAAAAATACTATATAAATAAACTAGAATTTTTGGAGGAAAGTTACAGGAAAGAAGAAAAGAGTTACTCTACCAAAAACTTTGAAGAACTACTCAACAATGGAGACATAGAAGGGCTTAAAGCACTCTATAAAAAGTGTGAGCTCAATGCTTTCATATGATGGACGCTTTGAAAGAATACAGCCCTTCATCATGCCAATGTACCTGAAGAACTCTGCTCGTTATGTAGGAGAGGGATTAGATGTAAATGTTGAAAATTATTACGGTCGTACACCCCTATATATCATGCTACCCTAGGAAGAAGTAGTGTTAAAATTATTCTATGACTTGGGTGGAGATATTGAGAAACTGATAGATATGGAAAATACCCCACTGCATCACTGCAAGTTCCATTCAGATACAGTTCGCTTAGTGAAAAGGGGCAAATATTCGATGCAAAAATGACATATGGGTCAAAACCCCACCTGTTTCTTGTCTCATCTGTTTGTGGGAATTCCAATATTATTGAAGCTGCTGAAATTGCTGATATCATATTACAGGCGGGGACAAGATTACACCTGATATGACAGAAAGAAAGAGCTATATAGGCCAAAAATTTTGAATTTCTAGGAGAACTTTCATAGGATTCTATTCCTCGAAACAGATTCAGCACTTTAAAAAGCTATACACACTTATTTAATGTGGAACCTAGTTAAAGAACGTAAAATTCATGATGGCATTTCTCCAATTATTGTCAAAGATGGGTCTTGGGAAGAACAATTCTGAGATGCTTTGGGACTTTTAGTTCCTTCCCGTGGACCGGCAAAAACCCTACAGGGGGAAGCTATTCGTATAAGTGGACGAGTACATGATGAATTATACAGAAATGGTGGAGGAATTGGGATAGGGATATCGCAACATGCTATATAGCTTTATTGAAATTTTTGCATCTGGAAATCCACTTCAGAAAAAGAATTAGAGGAAGCTAAAAGGCTAGTATCAGATATTCGCAAAAAAGACAGTGACGAAGATTTTATAATAAACCGTTTGTGCCAGCTTTCGGTTTTATGGGTAGGGTTAAACTTGATCCAATTTCATTAGATAAAACCAATTATACTAGGTGATAGATAATATATATTGAATAATGATAAACAATAATTGATATATATAAGGAAGAAGTAGGAAATGAATTATAATAGAAAGATGTATTTTATAAGGAGATAAAGGGATGTCAGAGTTAGTTGTATATGGAAATAAAGTTAGCAGGTATATTTCTAGTTAATTGAAAATCTTTGAAAACGATATAACAAAAAGTATTGCATGGGCATTAGCTTGTTGTCCCGAATTTTCTTAAATCTGTGATTAAAGAGGTTATATCGATCGATATTAACGTAGAAAATGTAAGAATAAATATCAGGAGTCTCGAAAAGGAAAAAGGTATAAATAGATTTAGAAATAACTGATGATAGTTCCTTCTACATCATTGTTGAGGCTAAAGAGGGTGGATTTTACCAGGAGCAGAACAGCTGACATTATATTCTAAAAAGACGTAATATACTAGAAAGTCCAGCTTCAAATAAAAGCTATACTTTCAATGTCAGAATGTAGTGAAGAATTTGCAAACATATACTTGCCATTTAAGGCTGTAAATGGAATACCTATTAATCATTTATCATGGAGAAAGATTTTGATGAATTGGCAAATTCTTCAATAGCTAGTTCAAGTATATCGCAGAAAAAACTTATTAAAAGAATTAATGAAATATTTGGGAGGAATAATAACTATGCAAGTAAAAGAACTCGAATTGGGTTTATGTGGTTTTCACTTGCAACTTCTAAAGCCGAAAGGATGGATTTGACTTGGATAGAAATCGTAACAAAAATTGAAGTACTTTCATCCTTTTGGAAAAATGGATGGCCTAAAGAACCACCAAATTACATAGCATTCAGATATGGTGGAAAATTTGCAATCAATTCATCATATTGAAGGGATATAGTAACAAGAAATTTACACGGTGAGATTATAGAGATGCCTGATATTCAGAAAGTTAATGAATATTTCGTTTATAGCTTAGGAGAACCTATAATACCATCTAAAACAGTTAAGACTGGTAATATATATGCAAATGGACGAAAATGGGCAATGTTAGATACTTTATTGACTGCTGATACAATCCATGAGGGCAGAGTGAAATTTCAAAACAGAGAATGTATGAATAAGTGAAAATGTTAAATAGTGTTGCAATAATTTAAATCAATATAGTCTATAAAATGCTTATTACAGTTTTAAAGTGGGATTAAATAAAAATATGATTACAGGAATGAATATTCAGATTCAAAGAATACAGAATTAGAAGAAGTAAAAAGTTGGTAGCAGATATTCACAAAAGCAGATAAAAACAAGTAATGAGTAAAAAAATTAGAAGTTATAAAGGGGAATATTATGGATTTTGAAAAAGAATGGTTATTACATTTTTGCAAAAATATACCAAAATCATTTTTAAAAAGAGTTGTAGGAGAAGGTAATTTTTCTTTGGCATATTTTTCTTGGAATAAAGTTGATGCAGATAAGTATTTTGGCAGGAGATAAGGCAAAGAAAAATATTTGATGAACTGATAAAACCTGGAGCTAAGTATTTTTACCTATGGGAAACAAATCCCTCGCTTAAACTTCTTGAAAAAGAAATAGATTCGAAATATATAGATAAGTTTGGTGAAATATATGTAGTTGCATCCGATTGGTCATGGACATATATGAAGACATGAGCAGAGATGATTGTGGACCATATTTTTACAGACCCTAATGTTTATAAATCCCAGTTTGCCGAGCTGATACTTCCTTATTTTCGTGTTCACAGTTTGTTAATGCATGTGGTATACTGTAGAAAATAAAAATTATAACTTAAATTAGAAGTGATTCTATGATCAGAAAAATTAAGAGAAAGTGATTTGTCTGCTGTTATGAAGATATGGCTTGATACAAATATCAAAAAGTCATAACTTTGTTTCTAAAGAATATTGGACAAGCAATTACGAAATAGTAAAAGAGATTTTTACCCCAAGTCAGAAATACATGTATATGAAGAGGATGATACAAATTTAATAGACGGATTTATTGGATTGTTGGATAGTTATCTTGCAGGACTTTTTGTAAAAATACTGCCCAGTCGAAAGGGGATTGGAAAACAATTGTTGGACTATGCAAAAAGCATAAAATCAGAAATGACTTTAAGTGTTTATCAAAAAGAATATACGAGCAGTACACTTTTATCAGCGGGAGCAGTTTCAAAATTCAATCTGAGAATATTGATGATAATACAAATGAAAAAGAATTTATTATGATTTGGAGGATAGATAACACCTAGATGATGAATCATTTACTAATCTATCAGTTGCAAAAGATAAAATTATAGAGGGGTATTCAAAAATAGATACTTATATGATAAGGAGATTATAGATGGAAAAACAAAAGTAATAGGAAAAAAATATAGGGTCATCGCACTTTCTATCATAGTACTAATAATAGGAGGAATTGCAGAAAACCTAGCTAAACAATACTTTTCTGGTCAGTATTTACAACTTATAATACCAGCTCTTGTAAGGATTGCAGTTACCATTGTCCTAGCCTGGTTTGTATCATCAAAGCTGTTAAAAATTGACTCAGATGAACTGGGACTAAAGTTAAAGAAGATAGATATAAAGTTGGTCCTTATTTCTCTTGCCTTGCCAATCCTAGTCCTTGTTTTCTATGCCTATATACTTCCAGGTCAAGCATATGTTGCAAGGCCAGGAACATTTAGGATATCTCTGATAACTGCTATTTTTAGTGTTGGTATTACAGCAGGAATATGTGAGGAGTTAATATTCAGGGGTATGATTTTCAGGTACATGAAGAAAACTCTAGGTCTAAAAGTTGCGGTGATTATACCTGCTATCTTATTTGCATGTGCCCATATAATGAACATGCAGACTTTTGATCTTATAGACCTGGTACTTTTAATTCTAGCTGGTTCATCTGCTGCAGTAATGTTTACCCTGTTTGCACTAAAATCAGGTTCAATCTATCCAGGGGCATTGGCGCATACGGTCTGGAACGCTCTTATAATCGGTGGAGTCTTTGGAATAGGGGATATAGTTAATGGATTGAGTAACGAATCATATATTATAATTCCAGTAAAGTCTATGAAATGTTACTTACAGGTGGTAATTTTTGGTGTTGAAGCAGCCCTACCAGCTATTGTTGGATTTATAAGCGCTGTCTTTATAGGTTTTTAGCGAGGAAAGCTTCAAAGGAAAGTAATTAAAGAGTAGGGGGATTGGATTTGCATAAAAATACTATCAAAAAGGTAAGAATCATATCCAATAACATCTCTTTTGATTCTACGTCAAGCCATGACGAAGAAGTGGAACAAGAACTTACCATAAATGATGAGGGAGAGGTAAGTTTTTCAGATATGACTATGCTAGGATTATGAAGAAAAATTAGAAAAATCAAGGACTAGGACTTCAAAATACCTAAAGAAAAGCTGATAAATTGCTTTGCTGGATTTACAATATTTTTGATTATGAATACATAGTAAACCACACTATAGATGTTGGGTCTTGGGACTTAGAAATAACGAGTAAGGATGGGAAAGTACGTATATATACGGGTTCACTTTGTACGAGGATTGATTATGAGGGACAAGATCTGTCTGACCTTGTTCGTGATACACTAGGTATGAAGGACTTGTTTGTCTTTGATGGAAGGGACAGGCCAGACCATATAAATAGAATCACTTTGGATTATCTGAGAACTACAAGAATAGAAGCAAGTGATGAAGAGGAAAATGGTGATGAGGAACGTGGTGAAAAGGAAAATGAAGAGCGGGAATACTTAACTTGGAAATATAGTGAACGATTAATTATAGATAGAAAGACAGAAACCCTAGAACATATTCAAAATGTTGCCCCTGGTCATAAGGTTACTCGCAAATTTGAGGTTGAAGACAGGGTTAAACGTCTGTTGGATAGTTTTGACCCAGAAGTCATATTTACCAATATCGAAGGGAATCCAGATGATGCCATAGATACGCCAGATGAAGAGAAGGACTATATCATCACCATTGATTGTAAGAATGGGACAAGCCGTGCTATAAGTGGTAGTTTTGATAAAAAGGACTGCTAGATGACTTTGGAGACTTTTATTGAAAAAGGTAATTGATTTTATGTATTACTATGGATTTGGAGAAATTTTTCTCCAAAAGCAAATTACAATGGAGTGAAAAGACGTAAATCTGATTACATTTATTGCAGTGTAAGCTTTCAGTGGCGGTTACAAGACCCTACTATTATATCACTGATGATGATAGTATAGAGGGTTGGTGATTTAGTTATTGTTCCTGCAGGCAGGGATAATCATGAAGCAGTTGTAGAGGTAGAGGAGATTGAATATTTTTAGTGAAGACGAGGTTCCTTTGCCTGTAGAAAAGACAAAGAGGATTATAAGAAAAATATCTCGATGATGATTTTGCTTAAAAATTTGATTGTATGATATATTTACCTGGAGAATGTGCTACATGTGTTGCATTACTTCATGATTTAGTTGAAGATCATAGGGATAAATATGACTTTGATTATTTAATAAAAGAGGGCTTTCCTCTGAAGTAGTCGATATATTACGATTATTGACTCATGAAAAGGAAGTACCATATATGGAGTATATAAAATCTATATCTAAAAATCAAATTGCGAGAGAAGTTAAGATTCAAGATTTAAAAACATAATATTAATATTGACAGAATGAGTGGTATAAAGAGTGAAAAATACTCATTATATATCGAGGCCTTAGAAGTTTTGGAAGAATATGATTTAAATGAACAAGAATCAATGACAAAAAAGTAATAGTAGGATACTTAAATTTAAGGATACAAGAAATATGAAAAAAATAATAGTTTAAATTATGATGGAAGTAAATGGATATACTATCCAGAATTTTTATACTCAATATAGATATGTACTTGGAACCAAAGGTAATAAACCAATTATTGTGATTGGAATTAATCCATCTACAGCAGGGCCAAAATGACTTAGATAATACAATGAAATCTGTTGATAGATTAGCATCAAACAATGGTTTTGACTCATATATAATGCTTAATGTATATGCGCAAAGAGTAACAAAATCCTAGTGATATGGATATGATTTTAATGAAAAACTTCATGAAGAAAATATGGGAGGCTTTTAAATGGATTTTTAATAATATAAAGAGTCCACCTATAATCTGGGCTGCATGGGGACAAATATTTATAAGAGGTCTTATCTTAAAGATTGTTTGAAAATGCATAGTTGATTTGAGTAAAAGTTTTAATTCGAAGTGGTATAATGCAGGTGAGTTGACTGAAAAAGGGCCATCCACGTCATCCATTATATTTACCAAAAGGATACTAGATTTGAACCTTTCTGATATAGATTCGTATATTAAAAAATTTATAGAAAAACAGGTGATTTAATCGAGTAGGTATTAAATGTCAAATGATGATTTTGTAAATATAGAAGAATTGATTGAGTCTAGGAATTTTTGGAGGTAATAGTTTGAAAAACAAATAAAGCAAAAGACTAACCAGTCTGGCTACTGGAGTAGTTGGTAGTAGTAGTAGTATTTTTGATTAATTTTTCTTATTTAAAAATGGATTACTAGTACGAATGTCTCTGATTTCTATTTCATTCCCCTTATTAATACTAAGTTTTGTACTTATACAAGGCTCAATATTTTGGTGTATTTTTGATAAGAAGGATTTCAAACCCAAGCTTTTGCTGAAAAATATACGGGAAGGATTTACAAGGTGCTAAAAGGTATTAGATCTAATCTTACTGTGTATAGGAATACTGGTGATAATATTTAAATATAGTGGCTTTTACACCTAATAATATCCTTAGTAATTTGGATATTCGCTGTAATAGAATGGGTAAATTACTATAAATTACAGTTATCATACAGTCTAAACCTCATGTTTTACTAAAAATACATACGAGAGGAAAAATTGAGAAAAGAGCAAGATATAAAAGAGAAATTGAAAAAACATATATATAGGCCTGGGAATATTTCTACAAGGTCTATTTTTGTGTAATAATGGTATTCCATAGTGATATAGGGTATTTTGAGTCACTAAATATGGTATAATTATAGAGTGAAACTTAAATGAAAATCACAAAAACTATAAGTGACGAGTGAAACTATAACTTGCGAGGGATGATTCAAATATGATTGAAAAATACAAATACTACTTATAACAATATAGTCCCTAAAGATAGGCCTACCCCTAATTGTGTTATTAGCCTGCATATTCTTTCTATACAGCATGGCCCAACATGATGGGGATTATACTGCAATAAGCAACCAGGGGCAAAGAATTGAACAAAGCATATATTACAAATATGATGGCAAAGTATATGCCATGATTCCTAGTGGTGGCTACTACCAGGTAGAAGGTGTGATACAATCACATTTAAAGTAGTTGATACAGATATCACTTACAATAAATGTGTTGCAGTGGACAAAAACAATGTCTACTTTGGAAATAAGATAATAAGGGACTTAAATCCCAAGGCTATTTATTCTATTGGCAATGGTTATTTAGTGATGGCAAAAAGTACTTACTTTTGCTCAAAACCAATCGGAAAGAAATACTGACCTATCCTGGCCAATGGAAGTCATTCAAAGTATGGAATATATTGTCTCAAAGGACAAGAAGCCACAATCATACATATACCCATATCAAAAACTTGCTACTAAAGGATCAATTAAGAAGTTTGACAGGCTTATATATTTTTGCGACAGATGGGAAGAACCTTTACTACAAGGGTAAGCTCTCTTAAAAATGCTGATATCAATACAATAAGTACGGTTTCAGGTAAGGGAGAGTTTTTCTGCGATAAAAAAAATGTATATTACAAGGATGAAATTCTACCTATAAATAAATTCAGGTCAATTAGAGATAGTTGAAATACCACAGGAAGATTATTTCCTATACGATAGGAAGACTGCATGAGGTTTTTCAATGGGACTTCTCAGGTTTGATGAAAAATCTGCCCCCTATAAAGTTATTGGAAATAAAAGCACCCATGCCCATAGTATGTTTTTTACATCCAAGGATGGACTATATTACTATAATTCAAAAAGGCATAGGATAGAAAGGTCTGGTGATAATCCTTTTAATGGGGGATGTAAAGGCCTTAACTGACAATGTTTTTTTAGATAATGATAAGATCTATTACCTGAATGCCTATGAAGAAATCAGGTATGGTAAACATCGTATACCTAGAACCTTTATTAAACATACCCTATTAGTTGCTTTTGATTCTAAAGAAGGTTGGGAAAAGATAGGAGATATTGACCATGGTATTATAGGGTCACTATGGGAAAAAAATGGCCTCTACTACTACTTTGACAACCTGGGAAATAGCCAACTAATAAAAAGATACGGTTTATAAGATAAGGGATAAAAGGTACTTGATGATATGATGTCCAATATTAAAAACGAAGGATGATAAAATAGGGGTTGATTATATAAGAAATTCCATAGCAGAGAAAAAGATTGACCCAATTTCTGGTGAAACTATATCTGATGCCAGTGTTACAATTTATGGTTCCAAATATAGGATTATAAGAAACATTGGTCTTTTAGTAATTACTTCCTTATTATATTAGGGCAGAGACATTATTGGAATAGTAGAAAATACTAGCACTTTTTTAGAGATAAGCTTTTGTAAACATCTATTTCGTCTTGATAGAAGCCTGCTAGCAAAGGAAGTCACAAGCACTATAGGAATAAAAATAGTTTATTGCCTTAGTATTTGTGGTACCTATTAAATATGACAAGCATGTAAAAAGAATACTTTTATAAAGGAAAAAGTTGATTCCTTCAAGGCAGGGGCGGGTACAGTCTTGTTTTTATATGACGAAGAGACAGTTAATAATTTACAGGAAAAATTAGCGACTATGCAGACAACTTTCCTGTTTGGGCAAATCAATGCAAAATGGAAATGCTACAGCTTGCTGTTTAGTCGACCTTTAAGAGAATTAAAAGTAGGTGCTTCACTTCAACACTATAACCCAGTGATTGATGAAAGGGTAAAGGAACTTTTCAATATACCCAGCCAATATAAGCTAGTTGCCCAGATGCCTTTTGGAGGAATAGTTAGTGAGCCAGATCCAAAAGATAAAGAAGACATGTGAGCAAAGGGTAAGTATAGTTAGGTAGTCTAAATAATAATTAAGGAGGAATATAATTATGGATAAAAAGAGTTGATAATATAATTATCGGGTTTGCTAAAAGCAGGAAAAACATTGGCTAATTACTTAGCTAGTAAGGGAGAAAAGACTATATTAATAGAAAAATCCCTCAAAATGTATGGAGGTACTTGTATTAATGTTGGTTGTATTCCATCTAAGTTCCCTAGCAACAAGGGCTGATAGGAGACCTTTTAGTAACATAAATAATCGAGACTATTATAAAAAGTCTGTAGAAGATAAGAAGGGCCTAATAGACAAGTTAAATAAGGTTAACTATGATAAGGTCGCAAACAATGAAAAAATGTTGAAGTTATTGATGGACTTGGATCTTTTGTAGATGACCATACTATTAACATAAAAGACTGATAAGGGAGACTACCAGGTTTATGGAGAAAGAATTTTTATTAATACTGGAGCAAGGCCTTTTGTACCTAAGGTAGAAGGTTTAGAAATAAAGAAGAGGATCCACTCTAGTGAGACCCTAATGGACTTAGAAGAATTCCCTGAAACTCTAGCAATATTGGGAAGTGGATTTATAGGACTTGAATTTGCTGCCACATATGCGAAATTTGGGACTAAGGTAACGATCATAGATATGGGGGTCAAAAATCTTACCAAGAGAAGACGAAGATGTGGGCTCAGGAAGTATTTGAATCATACAAGTCATTGGGAGTAGACTTTATCTTTAATGCAGCATTAGAAAAAGTTGACCAGGATGAAGAAACTGTTAAAATTAAATACTCAGTTAATGGTCAAAAGCAGGAACTTACAACAGAGGCACTTTTAGTTGCAACTGGTAGAAGGGCAAATACTGAAGAACTTAATTTAGAAAAGGCAGGAGTAAAGGTCTCAGAAAGAGGCTTTATCGAAGTAAACAAACACCTACAGACTAATAAGGACCACATATTTGCTATGGGGAGATATCAATGGTGGACCTCAGTTTACATATGTATCTTTAGATGACTACCGTATTGTGAAAAAAGCTACCTAGATGGCAAGGGTGAATATACAGGGATGACAGACAGCCAATAGCTTTTTCAGCATTCCTTCATCCCTACATTCTCAAAGGTAGGTCTAAGTGAAAATGATGCGATAAAGGCAGGATACAAGGTTAAGATAGCAAAGCTGCCAGTAACTCGCAATTCCAAAGGCAAAGATACTTGGAAACCAGACAGGTATTTACAAGGCCGTTGTAGATGCTGATACAGACCAGATTTTTGGGTGTTGTCTTATTCGGAGAGGAATCTCATGAAGTGATAAATATTGTGGTATTGGCTATGATTATGAAAACAGCCATATACAGTGTTGGCAAATCAGATTTTTACTCATCCTACTATGGCAGAGGCGTTGAATGACTTGTTTGGGATGATTAAGTAGTGAGTTCGGATAAGCAAATTATGAATAGGTAATTAGGTAGAATTAAGTTAGGAGGTGTGACTTTGTAGGGGTTAGATTGATGAGTAACTTAATTCTACTAAATCATATGCTGTTTATTAGTTCAAAATATTTAATAAAAAGAAGGAGATTAAAAATATATGTCAAATCAAGTATAGTATGCACATCAACGCAGCGTTAAATGGTTAAAAACATCTGCCAAGGACACAGTTCTCACAAGGGCTTTATATGAGATTGGTTCACTATTGACATTCTTATGGTAAAAACTACGCTGATGAACATATTGATATACTTTAGAACTGGCACTAAACAAAAATTGGTATTAGTGATAGTGAAGATAATGATAGTTTAGAGTAATTGCTGAACAGATTTCTGATACGACAAAAGATTATATTTTAAAAAGAACTTAGCAAAAATTTGAAAGGGTATGCATTAGAAGATTTTTGAGAAGATTTATTAAAAGCTATGGGATATCATACCAGATTATCAAAAACAAGGCGGTGATAGCGGCATTGACATAATAGCTTATAAAGATGAGCTACCTCTAGAATTCTCGTCCAAGTTAAGAGTCAAGATAGTGATATAAAAGAATCTGTTATACAGTCATTGAAAGGTGCAATGCGTGAAGGTGATTATGGCCTTTTTGTAACATTATCAAACTATACAAAAATGCACAGAAATATTTGGATAATACGCCAATAATTAGGGGCATTAATGGAACAGAACTAGTTGAATTAATATTAAAAATATTATCATGACTTAAGTGATAAATATAAAAAGATGATTCCACTGAAGATGGTATATATTCCAGTTCCAAAGAAGACTAATTTAACTACTGGTTAAATTTTTGTTAAGACTGGAAATCAAAATGACAATGGTCTTCCTAAGTGGGAACCATACACAAGTAGTAAGGTGATCGAATTTGGCGACAGGGTGGAGATGATTTTAGATCTAACGAAAATCTCTATAAGATTTTTTTGAAAAGGATTAGCCTTTTATAAAAATTCTTATCCGGGTAAGAAAAGTTCAAAAAGTAAATAGAATTAGTAGTTTTAAAAATAATCTTAGATAAATAATTATACTACAAATATATCTTTTAAAAATATAAACCAGTGAATATAAAAATATTTACTGCTTTTTCTTTACTTATAACTAATATATAATTTAATGTAATTTTATTTATAAAATTAAATTTAATGTATTTACACATATATAGACATATAGACAGATTTTTAAAAAATAAATAAATACATTATTGAAATAGAATATAAACCATGCTATAATTGATATCAGTTGAGGACTTTAATATTGCGAAAATGGTAGTAATATTAGATTAAAAACATCTGTATAAGGTAGGAATGCAGATAGGGATATAGTCATATTTGACTATATCTAGTGAGAGTGTATATAGAGGAAAAAACTGCGGTTTTATCTTTGTATATAAATAAATTCAAGGGGGTACTTTATGAAAAAGTAGTAAATGTACTGCTTGCGACAACATTGGCGACAAGCAGTATAGCAATATTACCAAATGCTGCACTTGCAGATTCAGCTGGATCGACAGTTGAAAAGGATTGGTGGGATCAATAGGTATGGGACTGTGTCAATATCTCTAAAAATCATTTGATAATTCAGATGTAGCAATATTGGCGTCAGGTCAAAAAGTTCATGATGCTTTGACAAGTGGAGGTATAGCTGCAAAGTTAAAAGGCACCATTATTACTTACAAAAAAGGATACTTTACCGAACGTAGTAATGGATGAATTAAAGAGACTTAAGGTTAAAGGAGTAGTTTTTGTTGGTGGCGAACAAAGTATATCTAAGTCATTAGAAAACCAGCTATCTAAAAACTTTTCAAGTTCAAAGAGTGGAAAAGATAGATATGAGACTTCCATCAAGTTAGCAGAAGAATTAAACAAGGGTTCTAAGCAGGAAAATATTATTGTAAATGCTAATACTGTAGATGCCTTGTCAGCAGGACCAGTAGCAGCTAAATTAAATAGGTCAATAATATTGACTGATGGAAAAATTACCAGAAGGATCTAAATCTGTTGTGAGATATTAATTCATCTAGTAATATCATGATGGGTGGAACAGATTCTATGAATATCAAAGGCTGAGGGAGATGGGATATCTGGTATAAACAGATATAGAAACATCTACAAAAATAGCTGAAAAAGTATTACCAGGGAATAACAATGACAAGGTTGTGTTAGCTAACGGAACAAATTATATAGATGCCCTATCTGCAATTAACCTAGTACTTAGCAAAAAGGCACCAGTACTATTGGCTAAAACAGATGCCTTAGATGCCAGTGTATCTAAGTACCTAGAAAAGAATGCAAAGGGTGCATACCTTCTAGGTGGGGAAGATTCTATTTCAATAGTCTTTCTAAAAATATTGAGAAAACTATAAAAGATGCTCAGTCTAAAGGATTCAAAAGAGAACAGACGATAGGGAAAAATGAAAATAAAAGCCGGATAACAATAAACAGACAATAAAAAACCTGACAGCCCTGTAGAATATGATGAAGTTAAGGTTTTTAAAAAGATGGTAAAGTATGAAGTAGAAAGCAGAAGGTTTCTCTAAACTATATACTAATTCTGAAAAATAATAAATTAGTTGCTACTGTTGAAAATGGCAAGATAAAGATATTGACTTTGAATACAATGATACCGATTCAAGTATACAAAAAAACCTTTTTGGACAGAATAAAAGATAAATTATTTAAAAACTAAAGGATAATAATTATTTCTTAGATAAGGACAAGGCAGAAAGTTTAAAAAGAACTGAATACTATTGCTGATAAACTATATAAACTTGTTAAAAGAAGATCCTAATGTTTTAAGAACAAACACTGAAGGTATCAAAAAGATAAACAATGAACATAAGGTTGATATAGTGACATCTGCTACATATACAACAGCAAGTTTGTATAAGGGTAGTCATGACCTTATAAAGAAGATCAATGATGCTGCTAGAAATCAAGAAGGTTCCTAGACCTAAAAAGACTGATAAAGCAATCTTTTATCAAAAGAAGATTTCACTAAGCTAGATTTAAATAAAAACTATCCGGATGGAGTTTATTATGGAGACGGATTTGGTTATATAGGCAGTAAGTCAATACCACTAAAAAGTAACAGTAGAGGCTGGTAAGATAAAGAATGTGAATTCGTTAAAGACGAAGTTCTAAAGGTTGAGACCTAATGATGAATATCCAGAACTTCCAGATGATGGTAAAACTTTTTATCAAAGGGGTATGAAGGTGCTATTACTCTAGCCAAATCAGGCGAAACTAATAGACTTAATTATTTCTTAAAATCTGCAAGAGATACTGAAAGAAAGGTAATTAGTGAGGTTAAAAAAATCAACTAAGGATATTACTGTAGAAGCGTTTAACAAAGGTATTAGATGAATTGTTCGCAAAACATGAATTTGGTACACAAAAAGTTAAGGGTTGAAAGTCATTTAGGTGGCAACATACCACATGTATTGGAATCAAGATTAAATTATTTAACAAGAACATACATGAATGAAGATCTAGATTACAGATACAATGTTGATACTATAAGTGGGGCTACTTATACTGCCACAGGAACTATTGAGCGATAGCCAATGCACTTAAAAAGCAGATTCTAGTGTAGACTTCACTAATTTGACTATACCAAAAATAATGGTTTACAGCCTAGCTATAAGGGTGGAAGTGAAATTGACTTTAATCAGATAGGATTTAAGGCAGAAATGCTTAAAAAGGGTGAAAAATAAGCCAGTAGAAATAGCATTTTAAGGACTTTGAAAAACATGGTATAAAGTTATGCTATGTAAATCATGCAACTGGTGAACTTAAAGAAATAAAAGACAAGTTGAAATTAACTAAAAGAAATTCTAGGATATGACACAAAGAATGGATTAGCCTTAAGATTAGTCCATGAAAAACTAATACGGTTAAATTAATAAAATCTATACAGATTTTTGATAATACAAAAATTCAGTGCACAGTTGAAAAAAAGTACAGGTAAGCTGAAATTGGTAAAGATAACTGGAAAGATGTAAATGGATTTAATAATAAGCTTGATCCAAAATCTCAACAGCTAGATTTTAGTCAGAAACTTACTATACCTGAAGATGTTTCAGCTGACTTAAAAAGGTAGAAAGTGAAATTTAGACTTGTTACAAAAAGAAGACAATAACAAGGAAAAAGATATTTAACCTAAAGAGTAGTGAAAATAGTATGGCCTATATTTGATGATAGTGGGTATTACTCATTCAGTATTGATAAGGCTGAATTCTCTTCAGGAGATGAGCAATATAAAACTAGACCAGGCAGGTATAAATAATTTCAGATTTGCCTTTGTGGGGAATAAAATCAGTAGAATTCAAAAGAAGCAGTTGAAGAATTTGTAAAGAAAGGTTATAGAATAGCAGAGCAGACTATAACATTAGACAAAGATTATACCAACGAAAGTGATATGGCTAAATTGAAGATTTAGCTAAAAAGAGTTAATGATAACTTTATAAAATCTGCATTCCCAAGTGCAGGAGTTATAGGTGATAAAGGAGATAAGCTATTAAAGTCTGCTGTTGTAGAAGTTGATAGGACAGAAATTGCAAAAGCTATTAAGAATGCGACAAACCAACAACAAATAAAAATTAATGTTAACTTTAAATTTGTTGACGGCTCTGTTTATAAGTTTAAATTACCTATATATTTCAGGGTAGAGAAGGCAAAATCAGCTATTAAAGATAAGTTTGAAGAAGCTCTTAAAAAATAAGACTGTACAGCTACTACCAAAAAGTACCTGAGAGTTTTTAAAACAACTAATCCTTCTTACAAAAAGAGCCTAGAGGATTTATCAAAGAGACACAATAGATTAGATTCAAAGGGTGACTTGTATACAGGTGACCTTGAGGACTATATTAAACAAACATATGGAAATGCTGAGGATAATTTGTTTGTTGAAAAGGTACAAATAGATGCCAATGAAGTAAACAAGATAGACCTTAATAAGATTGGTGTTCATAAAATAACAGCTAATGTAACACTTACTGGTTCTGGAGAAGAAAAATTTGGTGGCAATTTTGAAATACCATTCGAAGTGGTGAAGTATCAAGTAGTAGGTTTTAATGAAAAATTTACTAATTGGAGTAGCGTTTCAAAATTAGAGTACGCTCCTGGAGAGAAAATTAGTATAGTTCGTGATGCAGGAAGAAATAATGGTTACTGGATGAATTACTCAAAAGAATTAAACTTTAAAGAGTGGTCAATGGAAAAGTGGAGACTCTAACTTGATAAGTGTGAATTCTTTAGAGGATCTTGGATTATTTTCAGTGGCTGTTGTAAAGGGTGATAAAGATACGTATACAGAAGATGATATTGTAGACTTAACAAAAACAGTCTGCTGGTGAAATTTTTAGAACCTGGTAAGACAACCAAGCTATACCTATATAACTTTTGGTGAATTTAAAAAATAACGAAGGTGCTTTCAACAAAAAGGTATTAATAGGAGAATTTACTTTAAAAGCAGTAATAAAGCAACAATAAATATTTGTTGAAATACTAAAGCAAATCAATACATATTCAGCAACATCATAAAAATTAACTTATGATGTTGCTGTTTTTAATAATGCACTTAGTTTATGATTTATAATTTAGATAAAATTATAATGCTGAACTGTGTTTTAATTATGAAAACTATCGGGTCAATGTTAACACTATAGTTGACCGACATTAACTTGAGGGATATAAAGTTCTAAAACAACCTAAAATTTGGGGAAGGAAGTGATAAGATTGGTTATTGAAATATGCATCTTTTTATCGTAGCTTTAGCCTATTATTTCGCTGACTATAAAAAAAGTTTTGCAAAAGAAATATACATTGTAACTTTCAGTTATTTCTTTTGATGTCTATTATCCATACAATCTATCTCTTGAATGGATATAGCATTAGTTATTTGGTAGGACTAAAACAATTTATGAGGGCTATAGATTCTGGTGCAATGGGAGGAGCATTCTTTATCCTAGTCATGTATATGGGTGTTTTTGATATGAGTATAAAGTATCAAAAGATTGAGGATGAACAGGGAGAATTATCAATTATTGCATGTATTTTTACTATACCTCATAACACACATTACTTTTTGCATTTTTATTAAATAGCAAAAATATTGTTAAAAATAGATGGGATTCCACTGTGGACAAATCTAATGATGTTCAGTGCTGGCGTATTTGCAATAGGGATAATGTTGCCACTATTTGTAACATCATTTAGATTAATTAGGAGATGACAGGCAAGAAAATGGAAAAGCTTGCAAGAATTTGCATATATTTTTATGCCATGGTATTTGTGCAAGTTATAATGGTTTATATATCTAAACCGTCATCACTGGTAAGAAATATAAATTTAGCTTTCTATTGTCTTGTTTTTCATTTCATACACTTTCTTCAAGGTTAAGATAATTATGGAAAAGAGTTTGCAGCCAAAAGGCAAGTTTGGCTGTAAAGTAGAATATATGAATATATATATCTTGATTATACCCTTAATATATGTGATAAATAGGGGATGAATCAATTTATACTTGGAGGTGTGTAATGGAAAAGAAAAATATGATAATAACTGCTGCAATATCTTTCTTGTTAGTCATTGCAATAGTAATGGGGACAAGTATAAGTAAAAATAAGGTGGCAAGAAACGATAGTTCACCATCAAATAGAGTGCAAAGTGAGGATAATAAAGGTGATACATCTAATTCACCTGCAAATGATGATAGCAGTGGAAGCGATGTAGAACCGGGAAAGAAACCTAGTTCAAATAATGATTCAAGTTCTAATTCTAATTCATCGAGTTCAAAATATAAGGATGGAGAATATACAGGAAGTGCTCCTGGTTATCATGGGGATGTTAAGGTAAGTGTCAGGGTAGAAGGAGGACAAATTAAAGATATTCGTATTGTGGAAAATTCCGATGATGCGGAATACTTTGAAAAGGCTAGATCGTTGATATCCGACATAGTAAGTAAACAAAGTACAGATGTATCAGTTGTTAGTGGTGCGACTTATAGTTCCAATGGGATTATAGGTGCAGTTAATAACGCATTGGCTAGTGGAGGAAATTAATGAGTAAAAATATCAATAAGTTTATACTTATAAGTATAATAATGTCAGTATTTATTGGTGTTACCGGCTATAGCCTAGGGATGAGTTTAGGCAAAAATTCCATAGTAAAAACAGCCATTTGCCAATTGATAATAATATGGCAGAAAACGACGAAACAAAGAATAAAGATAAAGTTGAAGATAAAAATACCAGTGGTGAAAGTTCTGGTTCAGATACTGGTAAAAACTTCGAAAAATGATAATAAAAACAGTAAAAACAAAAATTCAAGTAGTGGCTCAAGCAGTGGTAGGAGTTCAAGGGGTGGAAGTAGTAGTTCTGCCAGTTCTGCCAACACAAGCATACCTAGTAAGTTAAAAGATGGAGTCTACTATGGTTCAGCAAAAGGCTATGGTGGTGATATAAAGGTCAAGGTTACAGTTTCTAATGGTAAGATATCTGATATAAAGGTAGAAAACCATTCAGAAACACCTGAATACTATAATAGGTGTTCAGGCATAATACCAAATATTATTTCTTCACAATCAACCAATGTAGATGGGGTAAGTGGTGCTACATTTACAAGTAATGGTATAAAATCAGCTGTTGCAAATGCACTAAAAAATGCTGGGGCAAGTACAGGTTCAGCTTCTGGTGGAGGAAGTGGTGCAGGAAATGAACAATCTGCAGAAACCTAACCAGTCAGCTGATAAGGAAGAAATAAAAAGAAATTAAAGAAGCAAATCGAAGAATTACAAAAATTCTAATGATGTAAGTGGAAAGTTAAAAAGATGGAAAAAATATGAAGGTACAGGTACTGGATTTAAAAAGCACTATAAAAGTAGAGGTAGTAGTAAAGGGTGGTAAAATTGAATCAATTAAGGTAGTAGAAAAATGGAGATGACCATGATTATTTCGAAAAAGCTAAGGCCTTGATATCATCAATAATTTCTAAACAAACTACTAAGGTAGATTCGGTTTCTGGAGCAACCTTCTCTTCTAATGGTATAAAATCGGCAGTCAGGGCAGCCCTAAAAAAAGGCGGGTTCATCCTCTGAAGGTGATAATAATGAAGAACTTAATAAAGGAACTTTCAAAGATACGAGAGAAAATAGGAATTTAAGTGAATTATTAAAGTCTTTGAATAATAAGATAGAAGAACTACAGAATTCTAATGATACAACTGGAAAACTCAAAGATGGAAAAATATGAGGGTTCTGGAGTTGGATTTAAGAGTACTATAAAAGTAGAGGTAGAAATAAAGGGTGGTAAAATCGAATCAATTAAGGTAATCGAAAATGGAATGACCATGATTATTTCGAAAAAGCTAAGGCCTTGATACAATCAATAATTTCTACTCAAAGTACAAAAAGTAGATTCAATTTCTGGTGCTACGTTCTTCTGATGGTATAAAATCGGCAGTTAGAGATGCCTAAAAAAGGCTACAACTTCTAATGGTAATAGTGGAGAACTTGGCCAAGAACTTTCTAAGTTGCAAGAAGAAAAATAAAAAGTTAAATGAATTAGTAAAGACTTTGAATAACAAAAATTAAAAGAGTTGCAAAAATGCTAATGACGTTGGTGGAAAAACTAAATGATGGAAAAATATGAAGGTTCTGGAACAGGATTTAAAAAGCACTATAAAGGTAGAGGTAGAAGTAAAGGTGGTAAAATCGAATCAATTGAGGTTATTGAAAATGGAGATGACCCAGATTATTTTGAAAAAGCTAAGGCCTTGATACAATCAATAATTTCTACTCAAAGTACAAAAGTAGATTCAATTTCCGGTGCCACACGTTCTTCTGATGGTATAAAATCGGCAGTTAATGATGCCTTGAAGAAGGCAGTAAATCCATCTGTCAATCCTACTAGTGATGATTTAAAAAATCAATTAAAGCAAGCAATAGAAGAAAAAGAAAAAGTAGAAAAAGAAAAAGGAAGCACTTGAGGGCTCAAAATACCAATTTGAGAAGAAAAATACTTCATTAAAGTCTGCAGTTGAAGAGTTAAAAAGAAAAATTAATGAGACGCCTTCTAGTTTACCTTCAGCGACTAAGGCCATGCATGAAAATATTATGTCAACTTTAAATGGAGCAATGGGGGTTGAAAAGGTAAAAACTAATTAAAAAGATTTTTACGTAAATTGCAATAATAAGTTGAACATTGATAACGAGAGTATGCAAAAAAACTCTGTAAATTAAAAATAAGTCCTTCTATGGTAAAATGGTTTGTATAATATTTAGCGTTGGTGAGAGAAAAATTCTCTCCCAACGCTAAATTTTACAAAAATAGGACACACATCAAATCTCATGTATAATTTAAATCACGACAATTAAAAAGGAGAAATAATACGTGTTCTAATGCTAGTATAACAGAAATCTTGGGAATTAACGATAACAATTTAGTAATTTTAGGGAACAAAAAGAAAGGTTGATTGTATAATCAAGTTTAACAATTAAATAAAAATCCATAGCGATACTTCTGTGGTAGAATGTAGGTGTCAAATCAACAATCAACCAAAGGAGTTATCACTATGGATCATGTATATTCTACCACAACTAAACACGAAAAAGGGAAACATCTTTCTTATGATGAACGAGTTTTGATTCAGATTCGCTTGAAAGATGGATGGTCAGCTAACAAAATCGCTAAAGAAATCGGCTGTGCTCCAAACATTGTCCGCAATGAGATACGCAGAGTACTGTCTCCTTGTATGCACCAAAACACTGTATCGTTACGTTGACCTTGGCCTAATGGGTACACGTAACCATAATCTTCCAGAGAAACTAAAAAGAAATACCAAAAGCTCATCGCATTCGCAAAAAACAAGAAAAGCTTGATCGCAGTATTGAAGAACATCCAGAAGAAGTTGAAAAATCGTCAAGAGTTTGGGCACTGGGAAGCAGATTTAGTGGTTGGATAAAAATCCGGAAATGACCAAGTGCTTCTCACCCTTGTTGAACGTAAAAGCCGCGAATACTGGATGTTACCAATCAAGAATCGTCATGCAGACTCTGTGATGGAAGCCTTTCAAACTCTTCAGGGAATATATAGCGACCATTTCAGTCAAGTGTTCAAGACAATCACGACAGACAGCTTCGTGATATGGATTTTTTTAGTTATCAATGTTCAACTTATTGTGCAATTTACGAAAAAAACATCAGTTTTTCTTGACATGCAAAAATAAATAATATTATGAAAACAGAGCAGGCTTTATGAAAGCCAACTCTGAAGTCATTTATTATATAAATTTAAGTTGTCTAAATTGACAAAATTACCATGGAAGGCAAATTTACAGAAAAAAATTCTATACTCTGCTTTTTTTAATATTATTAGCATTATAAGAAAAATATTAACGATATTCTGAGTCCATTTAAAGTCACGTACGGCTTTTTGCCATATCTTTTTCTTTAGCTTGTGCAAGCCCTTGCTCCTTTGCTTTCTTAGCTACTGCTTCAGCAACCTTTAAAGATACTTCTGCTACATACTTAAATGGTGGTATACAGGTGCTCCTGGTTTAGTCATATCTATAATACCACTCAAAGAATGAGCAGCTTCACCTATCATTTCATCAGTTAAAAGGCTAGCTTCTGAAGCCAACATTCCAAGTCCTAGTCCTGGGTATATTAGAGCATTATTAGCCTGACCAATTACATAGTCAACTCCCTTATAAGTAACTGTATCTGCAGGTATACCTGTAGCAACAAGAGCCTTTCCATCTGACCATGTAATCAAATCCTCAGCCCTTGCTTCTGCTAATTTAGTTGGGTTTGAAAGAGGGAAAATCATTGGTCGGTCTGTATTTTGACACATTGCTTTCACGATCTCTTTAGTGAAGGTATTTGGTTGGGTAGATGTTCCTACCAAAATTGTAGGTTTAACGGTCTTTATAACCTCTAAAAGGCTAGTAAGCTTGTCTGTATTGGCAAAGTCAGCACGATTTTTTGCAAAAGGTCTCTGTTCTGGTGTTAAATCATCCATATCATCAAATAAAAGACCCTGTTTGTCTACCATAAAGAAACGTTTATAGGCTTCTTCCTCTGAAAGACCAAGAGTGACCATTTCACGATGGACCCTAGAGGCAATACCTGCACCAGCAGTTCCACCTCCAAAGCAAAGGTAGGTTTGGTCTGTCAGCTTTTCTCCGGTAACTGCAAGAGATCCAAAGATTCCACCTAGTGTGACTATACCAGTACCTTGTATCATCATTGAAGGTAGGAATTTGTTTTCGGTAATTTTCAAGTATATTTGCAGCATTAGATCGACCAAAGTCTTCCCAATGAAGGTAAAAGCTTAGGGAAGAGTCTTTCTGCAGTGTTAACAAAATTATCGATAAAATTATAGTAACGATCTCCACGTATGCGTTCATGACGATTACCTAAATAATTTGGGTTATTGCGTAGTTCTTCACGGTTTGTTCCAGCATCAATAACCAATGGTAAAAACCATTGAAGGGTCGATACCAGCAGCACCAGTGTATACCATTAATTTTCCGACTGATATATCTACACCATTTGTTCCCCAATCGCCAATTCCTAAAATTTCTTCTGCATCTGTTACTACAATAAGTCGTATTTCTCGACCCCAGCAGCATTTACTAAGCTTGCTTCAATATCTTCAGGATGGTTTATATCTAAATAGCCTGCATATTGAGGGTCAACAAAAAAATTACTATACCCTTCTATAGTTTCTGCAATTGTTGGATCATATACTATAGGATTAAACTCTTCTAAATGTTGAGAAAACAAGTAGTAGAAAAGCCTGCGATTGGTATTAAATATTTCCATAAGGAAAAGTCTTTTTTCTAAATCGCTTGACTTTGTCTGCAACTGGGCATAAGTTTGAGCTGCTTGTTCTTTTATAGTTTGAACATAAGGTGGCAAAAGACCTATTAGTCCAAGCTCTTTTCTTTCTTCCATAGTAAAGGCAGTACCCTTTATTAAGGAATGGATCGTTTAAAATTTTATGTGCACTCATAGTCCACCTCCTTCAATAGAATTATACTACTTTTTTTTTGTTAAATAAAGAGTTTTAGGGTCTACATGGATGAAAGGGAGGGAGTCATCTACAATGGATTTTGATCCAGATAATGGAAATATCGACGTAGAAGAAAGTGTATATTATACAAGGTTAGGTAATATAAGGTATGTAGATAAGTCTACAGGAAATACTGTTGGTAATAGAGTGACATATAATAATGACCCTACAGATGCAACTAAGGCAGCGCCAACGTTTTTACCAGATTTGCCTGAAGGATACAAATATGTCTTAAGTGGACCAAACTCTGAACTTCCACTTGCAAGTACTGAAAAAATAACACGAGCTCGTGGCACTAACAAGGAAGATGTTGAAAAGAGTAATAGTCCTGTTATTATAACTCGTTCAAACGATAAGTTCACTTTTACACCACTAAATGATGAGGTTTCTCCATTTTTAGCAGGTGTGCCATATAGCTACAGTCAGGGCAACAATGTTATTTTCTATATTGAGCAGCCGCAACCACAGCCGCAGTCACAATCGCAGCCACAGCCTGAACCAAAGCCAGAGCCAAAGCCTCAGCCAAAACCTAGATATGAGAAAGAGAAACCAAGGCTAGTTAAGACGAGGCATGACAGAACTTCAACACTTATTCCAGGTTTGAGTCTAACAATTGCGGGAGCCCTACTAAGAAGAAAGAATAAGTAATTTTTGGAATATAAGACTAGAATATGAAATAACACCTCTATAAGTCAAACTATAAGACTTGTATGAGGTGTTTTTAATACAAATAATTAATTAAAGTTCAACAATTAAACAATAAAGATAAAGATTTTCATTGACTTTTATATTTGTAAGACTTATAATATCTGTGAATAAATATATAAATATTCATTGATTAGTAGGAGGTTAATGATGGCTAGAGCATTCACTGAAGAAGAAAAAGTTAGAAATAAAAAGAAAAAATCATGGAAACGGCCTAGACCTATTTCATGACAAGGGGACCAAGTCTTTAAGTATAGGAGAGCTTACAAGGAGAGTAGGGATAGCCCAGGGTAGCTTCTATAACTTTTTGGAAGGACAAGGAGTCGCTAATTATTGACTTAATGGCATATAGGTCAAGACAAAAACTGACTGGAATAGAAGCTATATTTTCACAGTCACTAGAGGATCCTATAGGCTTTTTATCTCAGGTAATATATAAGTACTCGTTAGACCTAATGATAAAAATAAAGACTCAACCCATCTACAAGGACGCCTTTTGATATATTAAAAAAAGACAAGCTTAGTGAGGTGGATAGGATAGAAAAAACTGTATGGAGATTTTTAAAAAGCTTGTAGACTACTGAAATGAAAATTCTGCTGTGAAAAATGCAGACCAAAGAGGCCTATCTAATGCTTTTTGTGGGCAGTTTTTGCTCTGTTCAGAATACAAGCATTTTGATGAAGATTATTTTGAAGGAATACTTGAAACATATATTGTATCTATAGTAAAAAGGTATATTGACCTATAATAGAATTGAGAAAAGGGGCAAAAAAATGCTAGTAGATTTTTATTGATCTAAAAAAAGGAAGATATTTTGATAGCAGGTGGAAAAAGGGGCAAACTTAGGTGAGATGACGGCTGCAAATATAAATGTCCCAAGAGGTTTTGTATTGACGGCTGATTCCTACAGGGACTACCTAAGAGACAACAAAATTGAACCTATTATCAAAAGAGTATCGAAGATGCAGCAAATGATGAAAAATAAGCTATTGGAGGCTACAGCATCTTTTCGCCAGCTTATAAAAAATGGAGAATTTTCAGAAGAGGTTCGAAAGGAAATAGAAAAATAAGTATTCCATGCTTGGTGAAAATGTGAGGGTAGCTGTGCGTTCTTCTGCCACAGCGGAGGACCTTCCTGATGCCAGTTTTGCAGGCCAACAGGAAACATACTTAAATGTAAGAGGAATAGACGACCTCCTAGTCCAGATCCGTAACTGCTATGCATCATTGTGGGGCAAAAGGGCTGTATCTTATAGGCTTCACCAGGGATATGACCAATTGGCTGTTTCCATTGCGGTAGTAATTCAGGAAATGGTAGAAAGTCAAAAGGCAGGTGTTCTCTTTACAGTAAATCCGGTCAGTAAAAAAGATACCGAGATGCAGATAAATGCCAGTTATGGTCTAGGAGAGAGTGTAGTAAGTGGCAGAGTGACTCCTGATACCTATATAGTAGACAAGAGTGGCGAGATTCTGGATATAAGCATAGGCAGTAAGGCGAGACAAATTGTATATGGTGAAAAGGATACCATAGAAGTTCAGGTTGAGGAAGATAAGAGGAATGTAAGAGCCCTAAGTGATGATGAAATAGTTGATCTTGTAAAGATTGGCTTGAGCATCCAAGACCACTATGGTAGACCTATGGATATAGAGTGGGCTATTAGGGATAATGAAATATATATTTTACAGGCCAGGGCTATAACTACCCTTAAAAATAATGAAATTGATGAGGATAAGGTTAAGGCCTACCTAAAGGATATGAAGCTAAGTAAGGGAATACGTGAAAATCTGGGCTTCCTTTTAGAGAAAATGCCTTTTGCCTATAGGCCCCTAGACTATGATTTCATGATTGCTATAAATGATCAAAAGAGCAAGATCTTTGCTGAGGGTGGCATAGTAATAAATGCAAATCCACAAATGGATCAAGATGGTATTCAGACCCTACCAGATGGTTCTAAGTCTATAAATAAAAAAATATTTTTAAAGTTTTAAAAATTATAAAGAAGATAAAAAGACTTTGATTATTGTTCAAGTAAGTGTGAGGAATTTATGACTCAATATAGGGATGAAGTTGATGGGATTAAGAATATTGACTTTAACAAGATGAACTTGGAAGAGTAAGAATTTTTTTGAAATATAGCTATTTACTTACTAAAAAGCTAGCCTATGACAGGTTTAAGTATGCCATGTTTCCTACTATGATAGTCTTTGATAAGTATAGCAAGATAATAAAGAAGGTTAATCCTAGCTATACAGCCTTTGATTTCTACTGGGGACTAGACAATAAGACAGCCTTAGTTAATAATGAAATTTCACTGATAGGACAAAAAGTACTAGATGATTCCAAGTTAAAAGGGAGTCAATTTTATCGGGTGCAAGTTTTGAGGGACCTTTGTGCTAGATTTGGAAATTTTAAAAGAAATGACGGATGAATTTCTGAAAAAGAACGGTTTTAAATCCGACTATAACTGTTATTGTTTAGAGGCAAAGACCTTTATTGAAGAACCTGACAGGATAGTCAATATTATCAAACCTATGTTAAATTTGGATAGTAAAGATGACCTAAATAGTGGCGAAAAAGACTTTGATGACTTGATGGAAAAGTTAAAGGATATTTATGGAAATAAGTACAAGCGTCTTGAAAAAGGACATTAAACACTTTAGGTACTTCCATATAGTTCGTGAAGAAAGTCAATACTTATGGGAAAGTTTATTCTATTACGTAAGAAAGTGTGTTTCCAGGATAAATATGATGTTGCTTGATAGTGAAGACTATAAGACAGGAGTTGCCAACCTATTTTTAAAGGACCTGGTCAAGGCCATGGATAGGGGTTATTTAAGTGAGGAAGACAAGGCAAATATTAGGCGAAGACAAGAAAAATTCCCTCTAGCAAAAAGGGTATGGGAGGCATCTAAATTACTGGTTTTTGATGCTAAAGGGGACCTTTTAAAAGGAGTAAGTGGAAGCACCGGTAGTGTTGTTGGTAGGGTTTGTATTATCCATGATACAGACGAATTCTACAAGATGCAAAAGGGTGATATCCTGGTTTTGCCACCTAACTGACCCTGAGTGGACACCACTATTTAAGTTGGCAAGTGGTGTAGTGGCAGATACGGGAGCAGCCCTAAGTCATGCTGCCATAGTTGCAAGGGAATTTAATATTCCGGCAGTTCTCGGAGTAGGATTTGCAACTAGTAGGTTTAAGGACGGAGATATGATACAGGTCGATGGAGATAAAGGGTATAGTAAGAGGTTTGTAATATGGTTTCAGGTTATGACAAAAAAAGAAAGAGGAGAAGGGCAATTTTAAATGATCCGATTCTTCCCCTCCTGGTAAAAACTTCCATACCTACTATCATAGGTATGTTGGTAATGGTAATTTACAATTTGACAGATACATTCTTTGTTGGAATTTTGAATAATAAGTCTATGACTGCTGCAATAGGTATAGTATTCAGTTTTATGAGCTTTATCCAGGCTATAGGATTTTGGTTTGGTTATGGTAGTGGTAATATCATGTCAAAAAGAATTGGGCAAGGAAATGAATATGAGGCAGAGAAAATATCGTCTATCGGTATCTTATTTGCCCTTGGTTTTGGCATACTTATAGCCTTTATATCTTGGATATTTATTTCACCCCTAGCAAGATTTATAGGTGGTAGTGCCTCTGAAAGCCTTATGAGATTTACAGTTGATTACATGAGGGTAATAGTTCTAAGCATCCCCTTTGCCCTATATTCTATGACCCTGTATAATCAGTTAAGGCTTTGTGGCAATGTCAAAGATGGTATGAGGGGCCTGCTTTCCGGTATGTTAGTCAATATGGCCCTGGACCCTATACTTATGTTTGGATTAGGATTAGGGTTTATAGGGGCTGGATATGCAACTTTGATAGGTCAAATTGTAGGCACTATATTGCTCACAAGACTATCCAGGAAAAATGGGAATATAGGTGTAGATTTAAAAAAGGTCAGGATAAATAAGGAGAGGGTATATCATATTTTGGCTGGTGGAATGCCTAACTTTCTGCGCCAATCTATTACAAGTATAGCCCTGATTCTCCTAAATATTTCAGCCGCAAGATACGGTGATGGCCTATTGGCAGCCCTGACAATCAGTTCAAGGATACTAGCTTTGGCCTATTTGATAATGATAGGTTGGGGTCAGGGATTTCAACCGATTTGTGCCATGAATTATGGGGCTAGTCAATATGATAGGGTGAAAACAGCCTTTAAACTGGCAGTGCTGGGGGCAACAGCCTTTTTAATTTTATCAGCCTTTGGCCTACATATTTTTGCAAAAGAGCTAATTATGACTATGACGAAAGATAGCCAGGTTATAGCATACACTAGGAAGTTACTAAACCTCCAGTGCTTAACACTACCACTTTTAGGATATTTTGCCCTGTCTAGTATGCTAATGCAAAATATAGGTCAATATTTTTGGTCATCAATTATTTCAATTTCACGCCAGGGTATTTTTTATATTCCACTTTTATATATCCTGACAGGGGCATTTGGTCAGGTCGGGATTTACTTGTTACAACCGATGGCAGACCTAATGTCCTTTATCTTAGCCATTTTCGTAGTTTGGAAAATAGGGCTGGGGACTAGAAGGAATCGTAAGTAATGTGATAAAATTAAATATAGCCAGTATCATAGCTGGTGAATATTTGAAGGAATCAGACTTGGATATGAAAGGTAGAATTAAATTCCATAGTATTTATTATAGATATCCACTATTTATAATCTTACTGGTTATAGCGGGAGCAAAATTTATATCTAATGGTAAGGATATAAGTATGACTTATTTTGGCGATGTCTTAACTATTGGACAGGACCAGCTAACCTATATTACTACTGGCCTTACCCTAGCCATAGTGGTAATTTTTCTATTGTAGGCTATAAAATTTATATAAGCCAGGAGGGGATATATCTAAGGAAAAATAGACCTTATGGTAGACTGGAGTGAAGTAGAAGGGCTTAGCCATGTCTGGATTAATGAGTTTAGGTCTAGGACAGGTAATGCCAACTTTTACAACAGAAAAACCCTGGTTATATATAGGAAAGACTACAAACCAATTTGTGTATATAATATCTCTCATTGTCTCTTTTTGTGGCAAAAATTATATAGTCCTAAGATTAAGACTCAATATTGTGTTTGCCAGCCTAGCTACTATGATTAATGTGGGTCTTAATGGCTGGGTATTTTATCAATTGTTTTTTGCCGGCCTAGAGAGTATGAGTATTGGAATATTCTTTTCCTGGATGGGATTGTTTTTCCTAAAGATATTGATACTACCGGTCATAATGACAAGTCTAGAGAACAGGACCCACGGAGACAATCTATTCCATGATACGGCCTATGAGAAAAATCGTTCAAAGGTAGTTCACCTATAGGTGGTTGAAAATGTACAAGAATATTGCTATTGCTGGTAAGGCTTGTTTATATCCAATAGCTGATATAAATGTATAGAACATAAAGTACAAAGCGTAATATAGAAGTGAAAAATAAAAATTTTAGTGAGGAACTTTATGGAAAAATTTAGACTTAAATCCTTGGGTAATTAGCCTGAGATAAGGAAAAACTATTGAATACTATATGAATAATGATCTTTCAGAAGATAAGAGCCTAAACCTAGCTTTAAAGAAGCAATTAGATTCTGAGACTCTTAACTTTATAGAACGCTTTTGGTGTAGATATAAAGAAGGCTAGAGTATGCTTTATTCCAAGTATATTTTGATGAAGATGATGTAGGAATATTGTACTGCTATATTTAGTATTGGATAACAATTGCAATAAAAATTTAATAATTGATCATAAGAAAAACTGTCTGTGAAATCAAATATTCAAGAAAAGAATTTCACTTTTTATGTGGTTTATTTTTTTAAAAGGCATTTATTATTGCAGCTTATAATATAGCTAGTGTATAATTGTATTATGAAAAAAATAAACTTGTGGAGGTGGAAGTATGAAAACTATATGGAATGATTGGTTAAAAGCAGGCAGTTTTATTTATTCTGTTTTATACACGATTGCAACTATTTTTAATAGTGTGCTATATCTTTTAAAACGGACATTATGAAGATCCTAATGGAAATTGGCATGAATTGGACAGGGCTATTATCGTCTTTTATTATTGTCCTAGCCTATATTCTGGTTAAAAAATTTAAAAATTAGCAATTATTGGGTCAAGGCTATAGTAGTATACATTCCGACACTCATACTGGTATTTGTTTATATTTGGTTGACAGGATTTAGAAAGCCTTGGCAGAGTTCTGCCTATAGGGATATATTCATAAATTATACTATAGGGTTATCTAGCCGTTTCAATAATAGGATGGATTAAAAATCGCATTAAAAAAATAGGTCTTTAGATAGAAAAATAAGTATTGGGGAGTTAGTAAAATGGAAAATAATCTGACTGATAAATATAAAATATTAAATCGTGATTTGATTAAGTATATAGCTATGTTTTTGATGTTATTGAATCATATTTCAATAATATTTATGGAACCAGGTACATTCTTATCAGAATTTTTCCTAGACTTGGGTTATTTCACTGCTATTACCATGTGTTATTTTCTGGTTGAAGGATATAGGTACACGCATTCTAAAAGAAATATGCTAGAGGCTGCTTATATTTGCCCTAATTTCTGAGATACCATTTAGTTTGGCCTTTACCGAGGAGGGTGTCCTAGAGTTTCATGGGCTAATATGATATTCACCTTGCTGATTTGTTTTTGGGATTTTAGTTGTGGTTGAAAGGGTAGGAAATAAAAATTTTTAAGGTTTGTATGTATTTTGGGGCTTATTATACCATCCTTAATATCAGATTGGGCCTTATTAGCACCAATATTTACCCTATTGTTTGTATGGAGTTATGGGTCAAAGGTTAAAAACTAAGTATGCCTTTATTATATCGATGATTTTGTTTGGAATGTTAGAATTTTTAGCCTGAGTCAATATAAGCTCCGCTAAAAGAAAATTTGATATTTTCCTAGGAAGTATGTTGGGTATTGTTCTTGCTGGAATTAGCATTATATATTTGTATAATGGTAAACGAATGGATAGGGAAGGGAATTTTCTAAGTGGTTCTTTATATTTTCTATCCAGGACATTTATTGATCTTGGGTTTGATTAGGCTTTTTATCTAATGAAAAACTAATTATTATAAAAAAATAGACAGGATGATTTAAACATTTTTATAAAAATTTCAAAAATATTCGATTTCTTCTTTTTAAATTGCTACTTTTGTAGTATTATATATAGGGTACTTGGTATAAGTAAAAAAACTTTAGGACAGGAGGTCTCTGGTAAAGGATTATCCATACAGCCTATAAAGTAAATTTGAATTAAATTGAAAGAGGAAGATAGTATGACAAGAAATGTTGGTACAGTAGCACGTGAGTACGTTGCCCTATAATTCGTCAGGGTGACAATTTATCAGATATAGTAGTTGATTCAGTAATTGAAGCAGCTAAAACAGATGGCTTTGAGTTAGGTGATAGGGATGTAATTGGTATTACAGAGTCTATCGTTGCAAGAAGCCAAGGCAACTACGCTTCTATAGATGCAATAGGCAAGGATGTTAAGGCTAAGTTTGGTGGAGAAACGATAGGTATAATCTTCCCAATCCTTTCTCGTAACAGATTTGCCATCTGTCTAAAGGGTATGGCAATGGGAGCTAAAAAGGTTGTATTGATGCTTTCATATCCAAGAGATGAAGTTGGTAACCAGTTATTGACAGAAGACCAGTTAGATGACAAGGGAATAGATCCATATTCAACAGTATTGACACTTGAAAAATATAGAGAATTATTTGGTCAGAATATCCACCCATTTACAGGTGTGGATTATGTTGACTACTATAGTGAAGTAATCAGGTCAGCTGGAGCAGATGTAGAAATAGTATTTGCTAACCATGCTACTGAAATCTTAAACTACACTAAGAATGTAATAAACTGTGATATCCATACTAGAAAGAGAACAAGCAGGATATTAAAGGCTGCAGGAGCTACAGTTTATGGTATGGACGAAATATTGACAGAATCAATAGACGGAAGTGGTTACAACACTTTGTATGGTCTATTGGGATCAAACAAGTCGACAGAGGATAGCGTAAAGTTATTCCCTAATGAGTGTACTGACCTTGTATATGATATCCAGGACAAGCTATTGAAGAAGACTGGTAAGCATATAGAAGTAATGGTATATGGAGATGGAGCTTTCAAGGATCCAGTAGGGCAGATTTGGGAACTTGCTGACCCAGTAGTATCACCAGCCTATACAGCAGGCTTGGAAGGCACACCAAACGAATTGAAGTTAAAGTACCTAGCAGACAATGACTTTAATGATTTATCAGGTGAAGCTCTTAGGAAGCTATATCTGAAAGAATAAAGTCAAAAGATGCTTCATTGGTAGGTAAGATGGAGTCTGAAGGTACTACACCAAGAAGACTTACTGACCTAATAGGTTCATTGTGTGACCTTACAAGTGGTTCAGGTGACAAGGGTACACCGATAGTACTTGTACAGGGATACTTTGATAATTATACAAATAATTAATCGATAAGTTAAATATATTGATAGGGGCTGGTATTTTTGGGCAGATGTACAGAATACTAGCCCCTATTTTGCTAATTTCTTGGGAATCATTCCTAAATATATAGATTATAAAGAAGTGGTGTGCGAAATCAAATATCAAAAATTTAACAAAATGACCTTGTTAATTTATTTGAATTGTGCTAATATTAAGTTAATTACTTTTTAGGAGGGATAAAATGGCAAAGATATTAATTAGTCCAAGTAAGTATATTCAGAGGGCCAGGCGAGCTAAAAAGCTAGGTCAGTATGTTGAAAAATCTAGGAAAAAGGCCCTAGTCTTGATAACGGAATCAGGGTTATAAGAGGGTTGGTTCAGCCATAGAGGCAGGATTCAATGATTCTCAAGCTGTCATGGTTGTTTGCTATTTTAATAGAGAGTGTTCAAAAGGTAGAGGTTGACAGAATCATTGACAAGTATGTGAACCAGGGAGATTGTGATATAATTGTCGGTATTGGAGGAGGCAAGTTGGCGGATACTGCCAAGGCAGTTGCCTACTATACTAAGAAACCTGTAGTAGTTTGCCCGACTATAGCGTCGACTGATGCTCCGTGCAGTGCCCTATCAGTTTTGTATACTGAGGATGGTGTATTTGACCAATACCTGTTTTTACCAAAAAATCCTGATATAGTAATGATGGATACAGAGGTTATTTCCAAGTCTCCTGTTAGGCTGACTGTAGCAGGCATAGGCGATGCCCTGGCAACGTACTTTGAAGCGAGAGCATGCAAGGCTAGTGGGGCAATATCGTGTGCAGGTGGAAAGACAACAGAGGCAGCTGTTGCTCTGGCAAAGTTGTGTCTAGATACCCTATTAGAGGAAGGTTTAAAGGCCAAGATAGCCTTGGAAGCCGGTGTATGCACAGAGGCAGTTGAAAAGGTAATTGAAGCCAACACGCTACTAAGTGGTATAGGTTTTGAGTCTGCCGGTTTGGCAGGTGCCCATGCAATCCACAATGGTTTGACTGCCCTAGAAGAGTGTCATCATATGTATCACGGTGAGAAGGTAGCCTTTGGTACCCTTACTCAGTTGGTATTGGAAAATGCCCCATCTGAGGAATTAGAAGAGGTATTTAACTTCTGTATTGATATGGGATTGCCAGTTACACTTGAAGAATTGGGTGTTAAGGAAATAGACAAGGATAAACTAATGGAAGTTGCTAGACTTGCTTGTGCAGATGGAGATACTATGCATAATATGCCGTTTGAAGTAAATGAAGACAAGGTATGCAGTGCTATAATTGCTGCTGATGCCATGGGTAGGTTCTTCCTAGGTCTATAAGCATAAGTTATTAAATAAGAGTTTTTAAGTGGAATAAGACCTTTAGGTTTTGTTCCACTTTTTAAAATTATGTACTATAATAGAGGTAGGGGCCTATAGTCATGATAATAGAGAAGTTATAGTTTAAAATCGTGTCTATAGCTACCTTATATGTTGTGATTAAATCTACTAGATATGGAGGTTATTGTTATGAACCAAGAAAAAGAATTTAAAAGAAGTACAAGTGCAGACCATGTGTTTTGTATATGATCCTGAAAAAGGGGTACCTGATTACGGTATCAAGCCAGGTGTTCCTTTTGAAGACCTTCCAGATGACTGGGTATGTCCAAAGTGTGCGGCTAGCAGGTGGATGTTTGAAGAAGTAAAGGAAGGAAAAATAGGACCTAGTTTGCCCTATATAATTGATATTATGGAGGAATAATGAAGTTAGTAATTGATTTATTTACAGCCTTTTGCCAAGATTGGTAGTTTTACCTTTGGTGGTGGTTATGCCATGCTACCCATGATTAAAAAGGAAGTAGTAGAAAGGCACGGTTGGGCAACTGACCAGGAAATATTAGACTATTTTGCTATCAGTCAGGTGACACCAGGTGTAATAGCAGTAAATACGGCAACTTTTGTAGGGTTATAAGATAGCTGGTATAGCTGGGGCCATATCAGCAACCCTGGGGGTTATATTTCCATCGATTGTTATAATAACTATAATAGCAGCTTTTTTGACCAATTTTGCCAGTCTGCCGGCAGTTATCCATGCCTTTAATGGTATCAGGGCCTGTGTATGTGTCTTGATATTAAATGCAGTCTATAATATGGCAAAAAAGTCAGTTATTGATATACCAACAGCTATTATTTTTATTTTGGTGGCTATAGTTGCTATAATGAGTGTGGTTTCACCTTTTATCCTGGTAATAGTAGCCGGTATTTTAGGTTTACTAATCCAGTATTTCAAGTTAAGAAAGAAGGTGGACTAGGTGCCTGGAATTTTTACTTTAGTCTACTATTTCTTTACAACGGGCCTGCTTGCCGTAGGAGGTGGCCTTGCAACCCTACCATTTTTGTATGATATAGGTAAGAAGACAGGTTGGTATACTGGATTAGATGTTGCTAATATGGTGGCAATTGCCCAAAGTACACCAGGTCCAACTGGTATAAATATGGCTACATATGTAGGTTTTAAGCAATTTGGAGTTTTTGGTGCTATTATAGGTCCTATATCCCTGGTCCTACCTTCACTGATTATTATAGTAATAGTCTATAGGATCTTGGATAAGTTTAAAGAATCACAGATAGTACAGGGGATTTTTTATGGTTTGAGGCCGGCTTCAAGTGGCCTGATTTTGGCAGCTGCCTTTAGTGTTATCCAGATTTCCTTGTTGGATATGTCTAATAAGGGGTCTGTTTTAGGCTATTTTTAGGTGGCCAGCCCTGGCTGGCTGGACTTATATTTTTAATACAGTACTATAAGAAAAACATTCATCCGATATTTTTAATAGTATTGGCAGGTATTATTGGAGTTGTATTCAAGATATGATATTGGAAAAGGGCTTAGGGTCTTTTGGCATAAAAATAGAGAAGGAAGGCTAATTTATAGTCTTCCTTCTCTATTTTGTTTAATAGGTTTATTAAGGTATTCTTATGTAGCTAATTAATTTTGCAAACATACTACCTGTCTGCATTTAAATCGTAGTCAACCAAAAGGTTGGCTTTTATCAATACTGGTCTCAAGGCTGTGTATAGTAGCATAGCTATGATAACTGTAGTTATAGCGTTGAAGAATGTTGCTCCTGCGCTGAACTTTGCTAGTACACTTGCTACATCAGCTGGCTGACCTAATACATATATTTTGTAGAAGTATCCTACTATAGGGTCTGCAAATACATTGAATGCCATACCTATGATTGAACCTGATAGGGCATACCTGAATACTTTTTTTGAATCATTAGTATGATTAATTCTACCGATTTTGTGGGCGAAAAGACCGACGATAAGACCTATGCATAACTTAAGAACAAAGGTCTTAGGTGCAACTAGTATATAAACCGGGTCCATTATATCTGCAATTGTCATGCCGATAGCTCCAGCAAGTCCACCATATACACCGCCGATTAATAGGGCAGCTAGTACTAGGAAGACATTACCAAAGTGGATTGATGTTGCATCGCCTCCTGGAACAGGTATCTTAATCATGGTAAGTAAATGTTACAAAGCAAAGTGCAGCAAGTATTGCAGACTGAGTTAGCTTTTACTAGATTCTTGTTTTTCATAATTCCTCCTAAAAGTAATATTTTATAATTACAAGTACAATTCTATCAATTTCAGACTAATAAAGTCAACTATTAGACATCATATGGTGAAAAAAATAGACTTTGAACCCATACAATTTTTGATTTTCTTTTGATAATAATTGCCATGAAAAAGACCTTTTGCAAAATAATTTTTAAAAAATCTATAATATTTCAGTTTATTTGGTATAATATATATGAAAGATTCAGGTTAGGTAGGTTCAGGACGGATCCTATCTATAGTATATAAAGGAGAAGATAGATATGGATAGAAATGATAAGTGTTGGTGTGGTAGTGGATTAAAGTACAAGAAGTGCCACATGGATTTTGATGACAAGATAAGAGAATATGCTATGAATGGACATATAGTTCCGGATAGATTTAACATAAAAACACCTAGAGAAATAGAGGCTATAAAGGAAAAGTGCAAAGTTAATACGGGTGTTCTTGACCACCTGGAAGGGAAAATTGTTGCAGGTATGTCTACTGAGGACATAAACAAACTGGTACACGACTATACTCTAGGCCATGATGCTATACCAGCCCCCCTTAATTATGAGGGCTTCCCAAAGAGCTGTTGCACATCTATTAATAATGAGGTTTGCCATGGTATACCATCAGAAGATATAATCCTAAAGGATGGGGATATAATAAATGTAGACGTGTCTACTATAAAAAATGGTTACTTCTCAGATGCATCCAGGATGTTTATGGTAGGTCAAGTAAGTGAAGAGGCTAAAAAAATTTGGTGGAAGTAACTAAGGAATGCCTTAATGTAGGCCTAGAACAGGTTAAGCCTTGCGCCATATAGGTGATATCGGTGCAGCTATCCAGGAATATGCAGAGTCTAGGGATATTCTGTAGTTACCATGTTTGGTGGCCACGGTATGAGGCAACGAATTCCATGAAGAACCATTTGTATCCCATGTAGGCAGGAGGGATACTGGCATGTTGATGGTGCCAGGCATGGTATTTACCATAGAGCCGATGATAAATGCCGGTAAGCCACAGGTATTTGTGGATAAGAAGAATGGTTGGACTTCATATACAAAAGGATGGTAGCCTATCTGCCCAGTGGGAACACCAGGTTTTGGTTACAGAAGATGGATATGAAAATAATTTCAGCTAATTCATAAAAATGATTGACAAGGATGGATTTTTGTATTATACTATTCGAGTAGTGAAAAGAAGTAGAATCCGTTCTCACCTTACAGCACGGCTAGTAGGGTTGTATAAGTTTAATCAGTGGTTTATTTTGCTGTTTTTATTTTTAGAACTTATGACGGATTTTTATATCCGTCTCGTACTAGAGAGTTTCCAATGAGAAATTTTATTTTTAAGAAAGTAGAGGTGTTCTAAGATTAGTAAAGAAATAGCTATCAATGAAGAAATAAGAGTTAAGAAGTCAGGTTGATTTCTGAGACAGGAGAACAGTTAGGTATAGTGACTTCTAAGGAAGCAAAGGAGTTGGCAAGTTCAAAGAATTTGGATCTTGCTATGATATCACCTAATGCCAAGCCTCCAGTTTGCAAGATTATGGACTGCAGCAGGTACAAGTATGAGCAGGCTAGGAAGGAAAAGGAAGCAAAGAAGAAACAAAAAAAGTAATCAATGTCAAGGAAGTAAGACTTAGACCAGGTATTGGTGATCACGACCTTAATACTAAAGGCAAACCAGGCTGCCAAGTTCTTGCAGAAGGGTGACAAGGTCAAGGTTGAACTTAGGTTCAGAGGAAGAGCTTGGTCACAAGGACATAGGTAAAGAAGTAATGTTAAAGTTTATTGATTTATTAAGTGAGTTTGGAGAACCAAATAAAGCCCCTAAGTTTGAGGGAAATAATATGGTTGCAATTATAGATCCAAAGAAATAGATAAATATTGAGAGGAGGATTTTGTTATGCCAAAGATGAAAACACATAGAGGTGCAGCAAAGAGATTAAAGAGAACAGGAAGCGGAAAGCTAAAGAGGCAAAAGGCTTATAAGAGTCATATACTTACAAAGAAATCACCTAAGACTAAGATGAACTTGAGGCAGTCAACTTTAGTAAGTGATGGCGATGCAAAGAGAATAGCACAATTATTACCATACAAGTAAGATTAGTATTTAGGAGGATTAGAAATGGCAAGAGTAAAGAAGGGTATGAATGCCCATAAGAGACATAAAAAAGGTATTGAAGCTTGCAAAAGGGATACCAGGGATCAAGTAAGCTTTTCAAGACTTCAAATCAGTTTGTAATGAAGGCATTAAAGAATGCTTACATAGGTAGAAAGCAGAAGAAGAGAGACTTCAGAAAGCTATGGATACAGAGAATAAATGCAGCTTGTAGAATGAACGACATGTCTTATTCTAAGTTCATGAACGGTCTAAAGAAGGCTGAGTAGAAGTTAACAGAAAGATGCTTTCAGAACTAGCAATAGCTGATCCAGATGGATTCACAAAAGCTAGTTGCAGTTGCTAAAGAAAACCTAGCATAATTTAGGAAATGTGAGACGAACCAATATGGTCGTCTCTTTTTATTGAGAGTATAGATTTTTCTGTAAATTTGCCTTCTATAGTAATTTTGTCAATTTAGACAACTTAAATTTATAGAGAGTATATAAAAGGACCCAGTTTTGGGTCCCGATTATATAGCGTTCGATTTTAGTCCTTTTTGAAATGATCCTTAGCCTTGACTGCTAAACCAGCAGACTTAACGATTCCTTTTTAGGGTCTCCTTGGCTGTACTATATCATCACTGATATCTACTGCCACCTCACTGACCTCTTTAACATTGTCGGTAACCGTGTCTACATTTTCCAGAATAGAAGGCAATTTAGCTATTGCTAGGCCTACATTTGTAGAATTTTGAACTAGTAGAGTATCCACATTACTTATTAAACTTGAAAGTTTCCTAAAAAGGATAATAAAGGGTTACAAGAGCTACACATCCAAGTAGGGCCAGTAGAAATAAAATTGTGTCTATACTTATTGTTAAAGTCATATTGCACCACCAATCTAATATTATTTTATCATGATACATATTCATTATAATTAATTATATATTATAAGGGGAAGAAATAAAAGTCATAGACGAAAAATTTCTGACTATTTGATTAGGCAATTTTCATTTAATCCTCTTGTAAAATAAAAACGAAATTTATACAGTATTTTTTTAAAAAGTAAGTGAAAGTCCAGTAAAATAAAAATATCTATGCAAGATTTACACCTGTTTTTAGTTCAAAAACCAGGAAGTGATTCCAAAAGTTTTAGTTAAAGTTACAAAAATAAGTTACAAAATGTAACTTTTTATTTTTAAGGTTACAAACTAGTATTTGCAATATACACAGTCTTGATGATGAAATTTTATCTAAAAATGGTTTGCTTTTTGTAATTTTTGTATTAGAATAAAGAAGTCGGATCGATTAAAGTAACAAAAATGATACAAAAAGTTACAGCGGTGTAATTAATACGATAAGACAAAATGAATATAATTATTCAAAAAAAGAAAAGGATGAATAAAGTTGAGATTTTTGCTTTTTATCCAAACTAAGGAGGATATTGTATGAAGAAAATATTGGGAAAGATAGTCTGTATGGCTTTTATATTAATTTTTGCATTTGGAGGAAGTATGTCAGATGCTAAGTCAATACTGGGAACAAGTGGTTGGTCTAAATCAAATGGTAGACAGGTATATGTGGGTTCTAACGGTAAGAACATTAAAGGTTGGAATAGAATCAGTGGTTTGTGGTTCTACTTTAATTCTTCAGGTCACATGGTAACAGGAACTCAGAATATAAATGGTAAAACATACCAGTTTAACAATGATGGAAGTTACAATAGGGAAGTGCCTGCTACAAAGACAAGCAACTACACTACTTCAACTTCTAATGGTAAGGTTAAGTACTATGACAAGAGTGGTAACTACTTGGGTACAGGTAAGAAGTATATCTCTAATGCCAGTGCTTATACTGGAGATACTACTACTGCATCAGGACAGAGACCAAGGTGGGGTACTATAGCAGTAGACCCTAAGGTTATACCTCTAGGATCTAAGGTGTATGTACCATACTATGACAAGGTATTTATAGCCAACGATACAGGTGGTATCATCAGGGGTACAATGATCGATATATTCATGAATTCTGCTTCAAATATGAGAAAGTTTGGTAGAAGGAATATTGAGATTATAGTACTTGATAGGTAGTAAATATATAACTAGAAAACTTTAACAAATATGAAATTTAGATTTCGAGTCAGTAATTAAGTTTTATCTTGATTTAGAAGAGAGCACAAGGTGGCGAGAAATTTAAAAGATAAGAACTCAAGCAAGACCTTAAAAAAGTATTACCTAATAAAGAATAGAAAGACCCTAACCGACCAGTCAAGAGGACTAGAAGGCTAGGGTCTTTCTTATGAGTTCAATTTTAAAATTATAAGTTTATCTTACTTTCAAGTTTATTAGTGGCACAAATCATATGTGCCTTGTGTACAGAAATATTCTTGAATTTATACCTAAGGTCAGGTGGTATCCTCATAGTATCACCTTTTTAGTTGAATAGACTTACCATCATCAGTTTGAACAATAATACTGCCCTTTTCAATGTGGATTATATCATCGAAAATAGTTTTTCCAAGTGGCTGGTAATTGGTTTCTGAATGAGCATGAAATATTATTCTTACAAGGTTGATGCTCTGAGTAGTAGACCTAGTTGTGAGCAACTGAAATTCAAGGTTGTTCCTACATGGGTAGACAATAGTGGATAGGGTGTCAGACCTTCTAACCAGGTTTTTCTAAAACAACAGGTTCTTCTAATAAAGAGGAGAGGCTAGTATTCATGGTATCTGCTATAGAGTTCAATACACTCAGGCTAGGGTTTCCACACCTCTTTCTAATTGACTAAGCAGAGCAGTACTAATTCCGGACATGTCAGAGAAATCTTTAATAGTCAAGTTGTTACTTTTTCTGTATTCTATAAGTCTGTTGCTAGTTGAATAATATCCATGATAGCCTCCTATAATGTAAAAATTATATAATATCATTGACGATACTATATTGACAAGTGCTTAATACAATGATTAGCAATAATAATTATATTATAACATTTGTATGTAAAAAGGGGTATATATTATAAAAATATTTGTATTAAATCAAATTGTTATATTTTTCATATGTGTTAAAAATTAAATGTAATGCATAATAGGCATATAGTGATAAAGGAAAGGTATTATGATAATTTTAGGGATAGATCCAGGCCTGGCTATTATTGGCTGTAAGCTTGGTTGAATATAAAAATAATAGGTTTAGGACTATAGACTACAGGGGGCTATAACTACGCCAGCAGGTATGTCTACTGTAGAGAGGTTGGAGAGGATATACAAGGGTATGAACCAACTATTTCACATGTATGATATTGATGAGGTTGGTATAGAGGAGCTATTTTTTAATAAGAATGTTAAAACTGCCATCACAGTAGCCCAGGCTAGGGGGGTAATACTATTATCATGCCAGCACCATGCCAAGCCAACCTACGAATATACACCCCTTCAGGTAAAGCAAGGTGTATGTGGCTATGGTAGGGCTGATAAACCCCAGGTCCAAAAGATGGTGACCTCTTTTTTGAATCTTAAGGAAGTACCAAAGCCAGATGACGTTGCAGATGCCCTGGCTGTGGCCATCTGCCATGCCCATTCCAACCGCTTGGGCAAGGAATTAAGTAAGTTTGAATAATAGGAGTGATATAAATGATAGGATATATTAAGGGCACAGTTGAATATATAGGTATAGACTATGTGCTTATTGAAAATAATGAAATAGGCTACAAGCTGAATGCATCTAGCAATACCCTGTCCCAACTAAATGAAGGTGATAGGGTCAAGGTATACACAAAGATGATAGTGAGAGAGGATGATATCAGCCTATGTGGATTTTATTCTAAGGAAGAATTGGATATGTTTAATCTTTTAACATCTGTATCCAAGATAGGGACTAAGTTGGGGCTTGCTATTCTTTCTTTTGCTACACCATCCCAGCTCCACCTATATATTTCGACTTCTGACACCACGACCCTGTCGAAGGCTCCCGGAGTTGGAAAGAAGACCGCTGAGAGGATGGTCTTGGAATTGAAGGACAGGTTGGGCAAGTTAAGTATAAGTGGTGAGGACTTTGTTGGAAAACCAACTGTGTCTATGCCAACTACTAGCGATGGTGAAGCCATAGATGCCTTGATTGCCCTGGGTTATACAGGTCAGGAATCAAAGGTGGCTGTAGACTTTGTTAAACAGCCAGGTATGGGGGTTGAAGATATAGTAAAGAAGGCCCTAGAGTGTATTTTGAAGACTAACTTTAAATTCTAATAGGAGGTAGCTGGTATGGATGAAGAACGTATAATTACTTCCAGTATGAAGGAAGAAGATTTTGATATAGAAAATAGCCTGAGACCCAAGTCTTTGGATGAGTATTTGGGACAGGAAAAAGTCAAAAGAACAGTTGAGGATATTTATTGATGCTGCCAAGTCAAGGAGCGAGTCTCTGGATCATGTCCTTTTGTATGGACCTCCAGGTCTTGCTAAGACGACTCTTGCAAGTATCATAGCCAATGAGATGGGTGTTAATTTGAGGATTACATCCGGTCCTGCCATAGAGAGGGCGGGAGATTTAGCTGCGATTTTGACAAATTTACAGGAAAATGACGTCTTGTTTATTGACGAGATACACAGGATAAACAGGAGTGTAGAAGAGGTCCTATACCCAGCCATGGAAGACTTTTGTCTGGATATAATAATAGGCAAGGGACCATCTGCCAGGAGTATAAGACTAGACCTACCTAAGTTTACCCTTATTGGGGCTACAACCAGGGCGGGTATGCTGACTAACCCCCTAAGGGATAGGTTTGGAGTTATTTGTAAACTGGACTACTACAAGGAAGATGAATTAGCCGAAATAGTACGCAGGTCATCCGGCATATTGAATGCAGGAATAATGGATGATGGTGCAGTTGAGATAGCAAGAAGGTCTAGGGGACTCCAAGAATTGCAAATAGACTACTAAAGAGGGTCAGGGACTTTTGCCCAGGTCAAGGCCGATGGTAATATTACCGACCAAGTGGCCCAGGCAGCCCTTGAGTTATTGGGTGTGGATTCTCTGGGTTTAGACTTTGTTGATAAGAAGCTTTTGATGACGATTATAGAAAAGTTTAATGGGGGTCCTGTAGGGTCTGGATACCCTGGCTGCATCTATAGGTGAGGATAGAAATACTATAGAAGATGTATATGAGCCTTACCTCTTGCAATTAGGGCTTCATAAACAGGGCACCTAGGGGTAGGATAGCCATGCCAAGGGCCTATCAACATTTGGGTATCCCATATGAAGAAAAAGAAGAAAAAAATAGTAATTGAGGTGAGATATGAAGACCAGTGATTTTAAATACGACCTACCAGAAGAGTTGATTGCCCAGATTCCTATTGAGGACAGGTCTAGTTCAAGGGTTGATGGTGGTTGATAAGAATACAGGCCAGATAGAACACAGGGTTTTTAAGGATATAATAGATTATTTAGAAGAAGGAGACTGTCTAGTCCTAAATGATACGAGGGTAATACCAGCCAGGCTTATAGGCGAAAAGGTTGGGTCTGGTGGCAAGATGGAGTTTTTGCTCTTGAAGAGAAATGAAGATGATACTTGGGGAGACCCTTGTAAAACCAGGTAAGAGGGCCAAGCTTGGGGCAAGATTTTCTTTTGGTGGAGGTAAACTATTTGCAGATGTAGTCGATATACTTGAAGATGGTTCAAGGTTGGTTAAGTTTGACTATGATGGTATCTTTGAGGAAATTTTAGACGAACTAGGCAATATGCCCCTGCCTCCATATATAACAGAAAAGCTAGAGGATAAGGAAAGGTACCAGACTGTATATTCAAAGCATAATGGGTCAGCTGCAGCACCCACAGCAGGCTTGCATTTCACAGACCAACTACTTGACCAGATAAGGGCCAAGGGGGTAAAGACTGCCTTTGTAACCCTGCATGTTGGTTTGGGTACTTTTAGGCCAGTCAAGGTTGATGATGTAGGCCAACACAAGATGCATTCGGAGTTTTATATGGTAACACAAGAGGCTGCAGATATGATTAATGAAGCCAGGGTCAAGTCTAAGAGGGTTATCTGTGTGGGGACTACTAGTTGTAGGACTATAGAGTCTGCATCCAAACCAGATGGTAGGCTGGAAGCTAAAAGTGGCTGGACAGATATCTTTATATACCCAGGCTATAAGTTTAAGGTATGTGATAATTTGATTACTAATTTTCACCTACCAGAATCTACTTTGATTATGTTGGTAAGTGCCCTATCAAGTAAGGAAAACATATTAAATACCTATAAATCAGCAGTGGAAGAAAGATATAGGTTCTTTAGTTTTGGGGACGCAATGTTCCTGAAATAATTTGTGAGGGATTTAGGGGCATAGAAATATGTCATTTTTTTAAGTGATTTGATAGAGAAGGACTATGAAAGGAAATATATGTACGCAGTTAGATATGAATTGATAAAAACCTGTAAACAAACAGGGGCTAGGTTGGGTAGGCTTACATACACCTCATGGTGTGATTGAAACACCTATCTTTATGCCTGTTGGGACACAGGCAACAGTAAAGGCCATGACCCCAGAAGAATTAAAAGATATAGGTTCACAGATAATACTGAGCAATACCTACCACCTATATATGAGGCCGGGTCATGACCTGATAGAAAGGGCTGGTGGCCTACACAAGTTTATGAACTGGGATAAACCAATATTGACAGACAGTGGTGGCTTTCAGGTATTCAGCCTAGGACCACTTAGGAAGATAAAGGAAGAAGGGGTAGAGTTTAGGTCTCATCTTGATGGGTCAAAACACTTCCTATCACCTGAAAAGGCTACAGAAATCCAAAATGCCCTGGGTTCAGATATTATTATGGCCTTTGATGAGTGTGCCCCTTATCCAGCGGATAGGCAGTATGTTAAAAATTCTCTTGAGAGGACTACAAGGTGGCTGGAAAGATGTAAGGCTGCCCATAAGTATCCAGAGAGGCAGGCCTTGTTTGGTATAGTACAGGGTGGTATGTACAAGGATCTTAGGGAACAGTCTGCCAGGGAAATTACAGCCATAGACCTACCAGGTTATGCCATAGGAGGTTTAAGTGTTGGAGAGCCAAAGGAAATGATGTATGAGGTCCTGGATTATACGGTTCCCCTACTGCCAGAGGACAAGCCAAGGTACTTGATGGGGGTTGGATCACCAGATGACCTACTAGAGGGTGTCCTAAGGGGTATAGATATGTTTGACTGTGTCCTACCTACCAGGATAGCTAGAAATGGTACTGCCATGACTAGTCAGGGGAAGGTTGTAGTTAGAAATGCCTCTTATGCGGAAGACTTTACCAGCCTAGACCCTGAGTGTGATTGTTATACATGTAGGAATTACACAAAGGCCTACTTGAGACACCTGATAAAGTGTAATGAAATACTGGGGGCAAGACTCCTTACAATCCATAATTTACACTTCTTGTTAAAATTGATGGAGAATGTGAGAGGGGCCATAAAAGAGGATAGACTTTTGGACTACAAAAGGACTTCTTTGAAAAATATTATGGTAAATAATATCTAGATGGTTTATAATATAACATATATGATTTAATATAAAGGAGGGTATAAAATGCCACAGAATCAGATGATCATGGGAATTGGTATTTGGATATTGATATTCGTAATATTCTATTTCATACTAATAAGACCACAAAAAACAAAAGGAAAAGAAACTTAATGAGATGAGAAATTCTATTGATAAGGGTGATACTGTTATACAGTTGGTGGTATAATAGCCAAAGGTAACAAGGGTTGAAGAAGATAGAATAATACTTGAATTAGGGTCCAAATAGAACTAAGTTCCATTCGAAAAATGGGCTATAGGGTAGGGTTATTGAAAAAGGCAGCCAAGGACAGAAGAAGCTGTTGAAGTAGAGAAAAAGTTGGAACAGTAATACCAGGCGGTATGTGAAAAATACTACTCAATTTACTATATATGGTATAATGAGAGGAGAAAAATTATTTTGGAGGGATTATCATGGAGAAAAACATGTAAAAACTCTTTCAAAGGCTACTTTAAAAGGAAAGTGCAGCAAAGGGCGGATGTGGTGAATGCTAGACTTCTTGCCAGTCTGCTTGCAAGACTTCTTGTACAGTTACTAACCAAGAGTGCAGAAGATAGTATTCGAAAAGTAGAAGACAGCCTTTATGGCTGTCTTTTCGTATCAATAGAAAAAGGGGAGGTAAAAAGATGAAACTTAGGAAAAGAGCGGCATCCCTAGTATTATCACTAACTATGTTGGCTTGTAGTTTGGCATCTGCCAGTGCCTTGTCATATAGTGAAATACAGCAGATAAAAGGAAATGATAGGGTATGCCACAGCCAGTGGTATAGCTGGGGAATATGGTCTATATGACTCGGTAATATTGGTAAATGCTGACAAGAACAAGTTGGCAGATGGCTTGAGTGCCAGTGGTTTGGCAGGTGTAATAAAAGCACCTATACTTTTGGTACATAAAGATAGCATACCAAATGAAGCACAGTTAAGAATGGAGATTGCTAAGAAAATATATATTATAGGTTCTAATGATTCTGTGAGTTCTGATATAGAAAATAGACTAAGGAGCCAGGGAGGCTTTACAGTTAAGAGAATTGGTGGTCAGAACAGGTATGAAACTAGTAATAATGTTGCCAACGAGATTTTAAGTATAAAGGGGGCTGTTGGTAAGGTATTTATAGCAAATGGAAGTAGGGGAGAGGCAGATGCCATGAGTATCTCTGCTGTTGCGGCCAGGGATGGTGAACCTATCCTACTTACTAACGGAACTAGTATAAGTAGTACAGCCAGAACTATATCAGAAACTACTAAGAATGTATATGTAATAGGTGGTGTTGACTCTATATCATCTAGACTTGTAAGTTCACTAGGGGCTGTAAGGGTTAGTGGTAACAGTAGGTACCTGACAAATACACAGGTAATAAGAACATTCTACAGGGATACACCATACAAGGTACATATTGAGTGATGGTTATAAGCTAGTCGATGCCTTGACAGGTGGACCTCTGCAGGTAGAAATAATGCCCCAATAGTACTAGTTAGTGCTAACGGTGACAAGTCAGTACTAAGAGCGCTAAATCCTTAATATCTTTGGGAGGAATCAGTCAAAAGCGTATTGACTAAGTGTGCGAGCTGAGACAAATAGGTAGAATTATGAGATATAACAAGCAGAAATATGAAGGTAAAATTAGATTTTAATAGTTTTTAATTGTATATTCATTGTTTTTGTTTGGCCTTATAGAGACAATTAATAGGCGAAGTTTTATTAAATTTATAGACTTTGCCTTAGATTTTCCGATCCAGTTTTTATTAACTACTTTTTGATTTTTATAATACTAGGTGTATCATTATTTTTAAAAGAGAAAGTATTTTACTATTATATAGCCAGTAGCTTACTATTGATACTGGCTATTAGCAGTTCTGTTTTATACACTTTGAGAGGAATGCCCTTGTCACCCTATGACCTTTGTATCATACAAGGAGGCCTTAAATATTGCCAATGTATTTTTAGATGCCAGGTTTATGGTTGCCGGACTTGCCTTTTTAGCATTGGTTATAATTTTATCAATTGTTTTCTTTTAGGTCATTTAAGACAGCTAATAGGATTAGGAATAAATCTGACCTGGGTGTTCTTTTGGTTGTTGCAACCATATTCTTTATAGTGGTTCCCCAACTAAAGGCTGCCAAGATTGTAACAGAAATAGCCTGGGATCCGGGCTTGTCCTATGAGACTAATGGCTTGGTTTTCTCCTTTGTAGATGAGACCTTTATGTCAATCAGGAAAAAGCCACACGGGTACAGCAGGGACAGTATAGAGGCTATTAGGTCAGACTTGGATAAAGATGTTAAAAAGATAAGAGACTTATAAGGACAGGTGATAACAGACCAGATATAATCTTTGTTCAATTGGAGGGTTTTATGGACCCTACCAGGCTAAAAGGTTGTAATTATAATATAGACCCAATGCCAAACCTGAGAAAGATGATGGACAAGTACACATCTGGACTCATGAATGTACCAGTTACAGGTGGTGGTACGGCAAGGACAGAGTATGAAGTCATGTCTGGATTTAATTTTGACTACTTAAACCAGGGGGAAATTCCCTACCAGACATTCCTAGCTAAGAGACCATCTATATCCATAGCAAGTCAAATGAGGTCAGAAGGATATAAGTCTAAGGCTATCCACAACTTCAATTCCAGTTTCTATAATAGGCGAGAGGGCTATGAAAATATAGGCTACCAGAAGTTTATCAGTCTTGAGACTATGACGAATGTTGAGCACACTCCAATGTGGTGGCCAAAGGACAAGATATTGACTAGGTATATAATGGGTGAGTTGAATCAAGACAAGGGCAAGTCCATGATATTTACCATATCTACCCAGGGCCATAGCAAGTATCCTACTAGCAATATGGATATGGATTACAAGGTTAAGCTAGTGGATTCAAAGCTGGCAAAACAAGACCAAAACCAGATTAACTATTATGCAAACCAAGTCTATGAGATGGACCTATTTGTGAGGGACTTGAAGGCTAGCCTGGATGCCAGGAAGAAAAATTATGTCCTGGTTGTCTATGGGGACCACCTTCCTGCCTAAATATAATCACACGAAATATGTCAGGTGTTGATAAGTTTTTCATCCCTATTTGCAGTGATAGATAATATGGGTATCAAGAAAAAGGTCTGTTCCAAAAAGGACCTTCAGGGCTACCGAGTTGTCTACTATGGTCATGGACCTTGCCGAGGCTTAAGTATGGATCTATGAATATGGTCCACGCCTACCTGTAAAAGATAGGTCTGACTACCAGGATAAGATGAAACTAGTCAGTATGATATCTTGTTTGGTAAGAGGTACTTCTTGAAGGAGTCAGAAAAAGCCGATAAAAAAATAATAAAAATGCAGTTAGGGGACCAGGGATATGAAGCTTGAGTCTGTAGAGAAAAAAAGGATGGCAAGGTCTATATTAAGGGGCAGGGAATAAATAGAAACACAAGGTTATACATCGGAGGTGAAGAAGCCCAGGTATACTTTGTAGATGATAAGACCTTACTATTGAAGGCCCCAAATTATAGGGGGAAAAAGATAGTATACCTTGAAATATTGGATAGCGATGAAAAGCCAATTTATAGGTCAAATACCTAGTATATAAATTTTAGGGACCCATATGGGTTCTTAAAATTTGTGGATTTTCACTTAATCTGGGAGTTTTATGGAGGAAGAAATGAGGAAAAATAGCAAGATACATCCATCACCCTTGTATATTCTATCACCTGGGCAGATGATGGTTGCAGGCTTTGGTTTTTTGATTTTATTGGGCGCTGTACTTTTGGCCAGCCCCATATCATCAGCCAATGGAACTAGTACAAGTTTTATTGATGCCATGTTTACAGCGACATCCGCAGTATGCGTAACAGGTTTGGTAGTTGTGGATACGAGCATCCATTGGTCTATATTTGGTAAGGTGGTAATTATATTATTAATCCAGGTTGGAGGCCTGGGTTTTATGACCTTGGGTACACTAGTGGCCCTAATTTTCGGGAAAAAAATCAATTTGAGACAAAGAATATTGATAAAAGAAGCCTTGAATCAGGACGAATTATCAGGTAGTGTCAAATTGATTAAAAAAGTTTTGAAATATACCCTACTTATAGAGGGGCTAGGAGCTTTATTATTGTCTTTTGCCTTTATACCACAATTCGGTCTTTTTAAAGGGGTAGGTTATTCGATATTTACATCAATATCTTCCTTTTGTAACGCGGGTTTTGACCTGATGGGAAGAGTGTCAGGAGAATACTCATCTATAGTGAGTTACTACAACAGGCCACTGATAGTATTTACTATTTCTGCCCTGATAATTCTCGGTGGTATTGGTTTTCCTGTCATAATTAATGTTGTAAACAAGAGAAATTTTAAAAAGCTGAACCTAAATTCAAAACTGGTTTTAGTGACTACTGCCATATTAATAGCAGGTGGTTTTTTGATGATATTTTTAGGAGAAATGGGCCATGCCTTGCATGGTATGAGTTTATGGGAAAAGTTCCAGGTGGCATTTTTCCAATCGGTTACTACTAGAACAGCTGGTTATGCTACAATAGACTTGACCCAGTTTAGAGAATCGACTTTATTTGTAATGATGATACTGATGTTTATAGGAGCGTCGCCAGCATCTACTGGTGGTGGTATAAAGACAACTACAGCAGCAATCTTATTTATAGCAGTAAAGTCATTTATAAAAATGAAAATGAAATAACAGTCCAACACAAGAGAATAAATGTGTTTACCTTTAGGAAGGCCTTGGGAATATTTATAATTGCTATTACAATAGCTGTCTTGGGTGTCTATCTTTTGAGTATAACCCAAGACCCTAAGCATTTTGACATATTATCTTATTCCTTTGAAGTTTCTTCAGCCTTGGCTACAGTAGGTTTGTCCCTGGCAGGTAGCTACCATTTAAACGGTGTTGGTAAGGTGATAATAATGGTCTTGATGTTTACCGGTAGGGTAGGGTCATTGACTATATTTACAGCCTTTATAAGTGAAAACAAGAGAAAGAGGGTAAGGTACCCTGAAGCTAAGGTATTAGTTGGCTAGGAGGATATGAGATGAAGCAGTTTATAGTAATAGGTGGGGGGAGGTTTGGAGAAGCAACAGCCAAGACCCTAACAGAATCAGGCCAAGAAGTAATGGTAGTAGATATGGATGAAGATGTAATTCAACAAATATCTGATAAGGTAGAAAATACCGCCATACTTAATGTTACAGATGAGCAGGCTATGAAAAGCATCGGTTTAAACAACTTTGATGTGGCTATAGTTGCAATTGGTGGAGACCTGAGGGCTTCAATTATGGCTACCCTAATAGCCAAGGAAGCTGGTGTACCCCTGGTTATCAGTAGGGCCAAGGATAGTCTACAGGCAGATGTATTAAAAAGGATAGGTGCTGATAGGGTTGTCTTTCCGGAGTCTGATATGGGGGTAAAGATAGCCAAGGCCTTGACCTTTGACAATGTTGTGGATTTCATGCAGTTGGATGATACACATTCAGTATTTGAGGTTACAGTTCCAAAGTCATGGGTAGGAAGCAACTTAATTGACTTGATGGTAAGAGACAAGTACAATATCAATGTTGTTGGTATCAAGAGGGGAGATACTTTCCAGGTTCCCCCTAGTCCTAGTCAGAACTTTGAGGACGGAGATATCATAGTAATAGCCGGTCAGACTAAGGTAATAGAAGAGATTGCCCTTTTAATCAGCGGTGATTCGTATATAAAGAGATAGGAAGTTTGGTATGGCTTATATAAAGAGTAAGGATAATGAAAAATTTAAAACCATTAAATCTTTGCTGGCCTCTAAAAAGAGGTATAAGGAGAAAAAGTATTTAGCCGAGGGACTTAGGACGGTTGAGTTGGCCCTTGAACATGGGGCAGATATCGACATGGTAATTTTAAGGGAGGGGTCTGAATTTGACCTGGACCTAAAAGACCTTAGGGTTCATACCCTATCAAAAGACCTTTACGACCAGGTTAGCGATACAGAAAATTCCCAGGGGATAATGGCAGTTGTCAAGATGAGGGACCTGTCCAAGGAAGACTTTGACCCAAGCAGGCACAGGAAGGTCCTAGTCCTAGATAGGCTTCAAGATCCAGGTAATGTTGGGACTATCATCAGGACTGCTGATGCAATGGGTTTTGACCTAATCTGTATGGCCAAGGGTTGTGTTGATGTCTACAATCCCAAGGTTGTCAGGTCGGCCATGGGGTCCGGTTTTTATATGGACATACTCCTAGAAAGTCAGGAGGCTATACTATCCATCTTAAAAGGGGCAGGTCTACAAATAGTGTCAAGCTCCCTGGATACGGATAATTACTATGATGAAGTTACCTATGCAGACGGATGTGCCCTTGTCCTTGGTAATGAGGCTAATGGGATAAATGACTTTTGGATAGAAAATTCCGACCTCCTAATCAAGATCCCTATGTATGGTAAGGCAGAATCATTTAATGTAGCTATCGGCAGCCCTATTGATGAGTAAAGTGATAAAGAGGAAGAATAAATAGTGTATATTATATATTATTATAGCTGTTTTTGGTTGATACCAGGAGACAGCTAATTTTTGTATTTTTTTAATATAGGGTCACCAGTATTTTTATAGGTATATAGACCCTATATACAGACATAATGGATTTTTAAATAAAACGATAAAATAAGAGGAGGATAAATATTGAAAAATAAGTCTTGCCTAATTAATCATGAAGCATTATAATATACTATATAGAAATGGTATATCATATTAATCAATAATATGACGCAATATTTAAGGGTAAGTATGTTATGAGGTAGGTGATTATTATCCAACTGAATGAGAGGCAATTGAAGATTATTGCTATAGTAAAGGAAAATGAACCTATTACAGGAGAAAAAATTGCAGAAAAGCTAAGGGTAACTAGGGCAACACTTAGGTCTGACCTGGTTGTCTTGACTATGACAGGTATCCTGGATGCCCGTCCTAAGGTCGGTTATTTTTATGTGGGTGAGGAAACTTCTCAATGAAAACTCATCTATGAAAAAATACAAAGGTATCATCAGTTATGGGAGTGCCACTGACTGCTAGACAAAGTGATTCTGTATATGATGTAATAGTGAATATTTTTTTGGAAGACTCTGGAGGAGTTTTCATACTGGATGAGGACGACTACTTATGTGGAGTGGTATCCAGGAAGGACTTGTTGAAGGCCACTGTTGGGGGTTCAGATGTCAATAAATTACCTGTTGGTATGATAATGACCAGGATGCCTAATATAGCAACTGTTGAGGAAGATGAGTCAATCAATTTGGCAGCTGCCAAGTTGATGAAGAGAGAGGTTGACAGCTTACCTGTTGTCAGGTATGAAGACAATGACAAACAAAAAAATAAAAGTTGTGGGTAAAAATATCAAAGACTATAATAAATAGACTATTTGTCGAGTTAACTGAATAGGTTGATAGGTAGTTTATGGGAGGTAATATGGAAAAATAATTTGACGATATTTATTGTATCGGATTCACTGGGAGAGACTGCCAGATCTATAGCCAAGGCATGTATATACCAGTTTCCAAACTATGAAAATTGGGATACTAAGAGATTTTCTTATATAAATAACAAGGACTTGTTAAATGAAGTTTTTGAAGAAGCGAAGGGCAAGAGGGTCCTGGTTATGTACAGTTTGGTTAACCCTGAACTTGCTGACTATGCAGAAGGCTTATTGTGAAAGAGAAAATATAGAGTATATGGACCTTTTAAGTCATATATTGAGGAAGATGAAGAGGATTTCAGGTGTAGAGCCATTGGGAGAACCGGGTATCATCAGAAAGATGGACAAGTCCTACTTCAATAGGGTAGAGGCCATAGAATTTGCTGTTAAATACGATGATGGTAAGGATCCGAGAGGTCTACTAAAGGCAGATGTAGTCTTGGTTGGTATATCCAGAACATCAAAGACTCCACTAAGTATGTATCTAGCCAACAAGCACCCTAAAAGGTGGCAAACGTTCCTTTAGTTCCGGAAGTACCTATTCCCAAGGAATTAGCTGAAGTGAAACTAAGAGGATAATTGGTCTGACTAATTCACCTGAAAAAAGCTGAACAGCATAAGGGTTGAAAGGTTGAAGTCTATGGGCTTGTCTGGTACTGCCAACTATGCCAAGCTAGAGAGGATACTTGAAGAGTTAGACTACTCAGAGAAGGTTATGAAAAATTTAAAGTGTCCAGTAATAAATGTGGCAAATAAGGCCATAGAGGAGACAGCCGGCATAATTTTTAGATTTGTTAAAAGAAAATGGTGTAGCCGTTTTAAAGGATTACGAAATATAAATATTAGGAGGAAAAAGATGAGTAAGAAGTTTGTTTACAGTTTTGATGAAGGTAATAAGGAAATGAGAAGCTTGCTAGGTGGTAAGGGTGCCAATCTAGCAGAAATGACTAATATAGGTCTTCCTGTTCCACAGGGATTCACTATAACTACAGAAGCATGTAATGACTACTATGACAATGACCACAAGATTGTTCAGGAAGTTCTAGACCAGATCGATGAAAAGTTAAAGCAACTAGAAAAAGAACAGGGCAAGACTCTAGGATGTGAAACAAATCCACTGCTTGTATCTGTTAGATCAGGTGCTGTTTTCTCGATGCCAGGTATGATGGACACTATCCTAAACCTAGGTCTAAATGACACAAGTGTAAAGGGGCTAGTAGCTGCTACAAATAACGAAAGATTCTCATATGACTCATATAGAAGATTTATACAGATGTTCTCAGACGTTGCTATGGAGGTTCCTAAGTACAAGTTTGAAAACGTTCTTGACAAGGTAAAGGAAGAAAGAGGATACGGATCTGATCTTGACCTTACAACTGAAGACCTAAAGTTAATAGTTGAAGAATTCAAGAAGATCTACAAGGCTGAAATCGGTGAAGACTTCCCTCAGGATCCAAAGAAGCAGTTGATGCTGGCTATAGAGGCAGTATTCAGATCTTGGAACAACCCAAGAGCTATAGTATACAGAAAGTTAAATGATATCCCAGGTAACCTTGGTACAGCCGTAAACATCCAGTCAATGGTATTCGGTAATATGGGTATGACATCTGGTACAGGTGTTGCCTTTACAAGAAACCCATCTACTGGTGAAAACAAGCTATTCGGTGAATACCTGATAAATGCCCAGGGTGAAGACGTTGTTGCTGGTATCAGAACTCCTCAGAACATAGATACACTAAAGGAAGATATGCAGAAATGTACAATCAGTTTGTAGAAATAACTCATACTCTTGAAGCCCACTATAAGGATATGCAGGATATAGAGTTCACTATAGAAAATGGTAAGTTATACATACTACAGACTAGAAATGGTAAGAGAACAGCTAAGGCTGCTATAAATGTAGTAGTTGACCTTGTAAATGACGGTGTAATCGACAAGGAAGAAGCTGTTATGAGAATAGAACCTAACCAGTTAGACCAGTTATTGCACCCAACATTCGATACAAAGGCTCTAAAGGATGCTAAGCAGTTGGCTAAGGGTCTTCCAGCATCTCCAGGTGCTGCTGTTGGTAAGGTATACTTCTACGCAGAAGATGCTGTAAAGCAGGTTAAGGCAGGAGAAAAAGTCCTTCTAGTTAGACAGGAAACATCTCCAGAGGATATAGAAGGTATGGTAAGTGCAGAAGGTATCCTTACTGCTAGAGGTGGTATGACTTCACATGCTGCGGTTGTTGCTAGAGGTATGGGTAAGTGCTGTGTAGCTGGTTGTGGTGAATTAAGAGTCGATGAAGCAGCTAGAGAAATCAGGGTAGGCGACCTTGTAATCAAGGAAGGCGAATATATGTCAATAGATGGTTCTTCAGGTTGTGTATACCTAGGCCAGATACCTATGACAAGTGTTGAAGTTGGTGGAAACTTCGGTGTATTAATGACTTGGGTTGATGAAATCAGAGACATGATGGTTAGAACAAATGCAGATAATCCAAGAGATGCTAAGAAGGCAATAGAATTTGGTGCTGAAGGTATCGGTCTTTGTAGAACTGAGCACATGTTCTTTGAAGAAGACAGGATACCAGCAGTTAGAAAGATGATACTTGCTGACAACCTAGAAGACAGGGTAAAGGCCCTAGATAGTCTACTACCATTCCAGAGAGAAGACTTCCACGGTATATTCAAGGCTATGGAAGGAAGACCTTGTAATGTTAGACTTCTTGACCCACCACTACATGAATTCCTACCTCATGAAGATGGAGCTATAGCTGAATTGGCTAGTCAGATGGGAATCCCAGCTAGTGAACTAAAGAAGAGGGTTATGGACCTTGACGAATTTAACCCAATGCTAGGACACAGAGGTTGTAGACTGGCTGTTACATATCCAGAAATATGTGAAATGCAGGCTAGGGCTATAGCACAGGGTGCTATACTAGCTATGAAGGAAGGTATAGATGTTAAGCCAGAAATAATGGTTCCACTAATAGGTACTGTAAACGAATTAAAGATGCTAAGACCAATCATAGAAGAAACTGTTGACGCTGAATTGGAAAAGGCTGGTATGAAGCTTGATTATACAGTAGGTACAATGATAGAAATACCAAAGAGCTTGTGTGACTGCTGATGAAGATAGCAGAAGTAGCTGACTTCTTCTCATTCGGTACAAACGACCTTACTCAGATGGGATTCGGTTACTCAAGAGACGATGCTGGTAAGTTCCTAGGTGAATACGTTGAAAAGGGCGTACTAGAAAAGGACCCATTCCAGGTACTAGATCAGAGAGGTATTGGTAAGCTTGTAGAAATGGCAGTTAAGCTGGGTAGACAGACTAAGCCAGAACTTAAATTAGGTATCTGTGGAGAGCATGGTGGTGAACCATCATCTGTTGAATTCTGCTACAACCAGGGTCTAAACTACGTATCTTGCTCACCATTCAGAGTACCAATTGCTAGACTTGCAGCAGCTCAGGCAACTGTGAAGAAGAGAAAAGGTGATGGACACAGGGATAAATAAGTAAATAGGTAGAGTAGATAGATAAGATACAACCATTGATAATAACTACTTTCTAAAATTTTTAGAAAACCCACTCGAAATCGAGTGGGTTTTTGCTATGAGGACGCGTCCTGTTGAGCTCGCAAAGCGTGCGAAACAATAATCCACCCGCTATGCGGGTGCGCGACAGATGTTATACAAAAAAATCACCATTCCGTAGTATAATTGAATTGTTCAAGCTCAATAATACGAATAGGAAGGTGATTTTATAGCTAATAAAAGCGAACAGCTTATCTCACACAAAATGGATGTGCAAATATCATATAGTATTTACACCAAAATACAGGCGAAAAATAATATATAATCAATATAAACAAAGTATAGGCCAAATTCTGAGACAATTATGTTCGTATAAAGGTGTAGAAATACTAGAAGGTCATCTTATGTCATACCATGTACATATGCTAGTAAGTGTACCACCTAAAATTAGTGTATCACAATTTATGGGTTATCTCAAAGGAAAAAGTGCACTGATGATATTTGACAAACACGCAAACTTAAAATATAAATTTGAAATAGGCATTTTTGTCTGAAGGATACTATGTAAGTACAGTTGGATTGAATGAAGCAACTATAAAGAAGTATATTTAAGAACAGGAAAAACATGATATAGCCATGGATAAATTAAGTGTAAAGAATATGAAGATCCTTTAGGGATGGCAAGTAGTACAAATACCCTCTAAAGGGTGGCGACGAGTCAAAGGCCGAGCTGAACAGGTGAAAGCCAGCGCCTTTGACGCTGGCCACTAACCCTTGGGCTTATAGCTCTTGTGCAAACCACCCGTTGGACAGGTGGTCATGATTGAATATTAAACTTAGCAAAAATACTAAGAAATCATTGATATATTCATTATCAGATATAATATTGTTAAACTTATTTGTTAGTATATAGATAGAACCAAATAGTTAAATTATGACTTTTTAGTAGAAACAATATTCGTTGTTTAGAAAAATATCATAATTTCATTAATTATAATATCATATGAACGAGGAAACGGATATTGAATCATTTACATAAATTGAAATATTTTAGAAATATAATTTTATGTTTGTAAATCGATAATGATAAGCGTATAATATACTTAGTACAAGAATAAATCAAAAATCTTATTGACTAAAAAGATGATACATTTTATTAAAAAGTACTTGAAGTGTATGAAATCTGAACAAATAATATCAATGTTCATACTATTTTATAAAAATTGATTTTGCAAACTTTATAATAAAGCAGGTAATCATACACACCTAAGATTTTGAGAATAGAGATATTCTCAATGAGATGGTATAAATCAACAAAACAATAATAACTATACAATTTCATCTGACTAAACTAGAGTGTTTTTAAGTAAGTTGTTTATGTATTTGCAAGAGTAATTAAGAGAATAGTGAATCATTTATAAAGGTTCAAAGTATGGGAAAATGATTTTTAGATTATAAGATGAAAGTCATAGTACAAAAATTATTATTAAAGGTGGTATTTATGAATGAAAAAGTTATTTTAAATATGGTTCGACCTTATGTCATTAATAATTGCTTGCTTTATTCAAATTTCTTAAGAATTTTTTTGATATGTTAAGTGTTAAAGAGCAATACTCTGTATCAGAAGTACTAGATGGCATTACAGTTCTAGATGTAGATGATGAAATGGATAATAATTTTGAAATAATGTATGATCCATCAATTTTTATAGATGATTTCAATGTATTTGAAGAGGGCAAGAGAAAGAAACTTATTCGTACTTAAATATTAATAAAAAGTTAAAACAAAGTAACGAAATATTGTGTGTGCTTATCCAAAAAGGTGATATACAGAGCAAAAACAGGACCTTTGTGTTGCAAACCATGGACTAGTATCTAAAAATAGTTAAAAAGTATATTATGTATTTTGGACAAAAATCTTGAATTTGATGAATTAGTGCAAAGCTGGCATGATTGGGATTCTTAAAGCAGCAGAAAAATTTGATATTACTAAAGAGTTTAAATTTACAACGTATGCAACTCATTGGATTTTACAATCAATAATCCGTGAAATAGATAATTATGGATTCGCGATAAGTTCCATCTCACACGATGGGAAGAATTGCAAGTATAACAAAAATTAGAAAGAAAATATGAAATGCAAGGTTTAAATTATAATCAAAGACTGGAGGCTATCTCCAATGATTAAATGTAGAATATATAAAGTACTGCATCTTATTAAAAGAAAAATTTTTAAATATTGTTTCCCTCGATACACCTATAGGTGAGGATAAAAGATACGACACTTGTTGAATATATAGCTAGCCAAGATGAGCCAGTAGAAAGCATTGCAGAAGAGGCTGAGCTGAGGAATATAATAAATGAAGTTCTTAGTACTTTAACTGATAAAGAACAAAAATACTAATGATGCGCTTTGGCTTAAATGGATCAGAACCACATACCTTAGAAAGTATTGGACAAAAGTTTAATATTACAAGAGAAAAGAATACGACAAATTCAAGAAAAAGCTTTTACGAAAAATAAGGCAACCATCAAGTTCACACAAGCTAAAGATTTCTATATAGGATGAGAGGGTTATTAATGATAAGTAAAATTTTTAAAAAATATGATAAAAACAGAGATTGAGAAAAATTGAATTAGGGGATAATGATGTTTGTAGTATTAAAGGGTATTCCACTCTCTTTGTTAGTGGATGATGTACAGCCTATTAATCTAGAAGATATCTGCAGAAGATAAAATTTCTATTTATTTATGAATATACATAAAAAGAGACAGTTTCTTTTGCTATGAAGAATTTTTACTATTGAGTAATTTAGTTATTCAGCAATATAAGAACGTATATGTGTTGAACAACAATTTGTACATAAATCAATATCCTTTAGATTGTGTATTTAGTGATAGTGTTAGAAATGGATTGATTAATCACTTTATTGAGTCAGAAATAGATGATGATAGAGATATAGGTGATATAAATGAGATATTGCGAATTTATTCGACTGTTAATAGAGTATAATGATTTTTTTGGTTGGGGCATATTATGAAGGACCAGAGTTAGATGACACTAAAGTTTCCATTATAAACTTGTTTCCGGAATCTGAGTATATTTTACCTTCAGTTGATGTAGATTTAGTCGAGATCTTATATTGAAATAAAAAATGAATATGATTACATAAGATTTATAAAAACATAACATACAAAAGCAAATGATGTTTTTATTCGTGTTTCAAATTATGAATTTGATGTTGATCAATTAAAGGACCATATACGTATTTTGGCTGAAAACTTGGAAGGCTATACTAATATATCCCTTGTGCATATTTTTGAGAAAGATACATTTTGAACATAGAGAAGAATATACTGACATTTTGAAAAACATTGGGGTTATAACAAGTTTAGATACTTTTCAATATATGATTTAAAGCAAATTGGAACAAGGAAAAAGAAATATTTAAAGTTTCTCAAAGAGCAAATTATTTCAGATCTTGTTCATCAAGTTGAAAACTGTATGGATTCAAAAAGAATTTAGAGATGTATTTGTTGCAGCACCTACAGGTGCTGGAAAAATCTACTATATTTCAGATACCAGCAATCTATTTAGCAGAAAAAAATATAATCTTTTAACTATTGTTATTTCGCCATTGATTGGTTTGATGAATGATCAGGTTAAAAATCTAGAAGTTAAAAATTATACTGCAGCAAAAACTATCAATTCAGATATTTCCCCTATAATTAAAGAAGAAATAATAAATAAGGTATCAAATGACAAGTATCATATTTTATATTTCACCTGAAACCTTATTAAGTAGGGGTGACGTTGAACAATTAATAGGAAAACGTACAATTGGCATGATTATAATTGACGAAGCACATATTGTAACTACTTGGGAAAAACAGTTTAGACCGGACTACTGGTATTTGGGTGATCATATAAAAACTAAGAGCAAATCAGCAAAAAACAAAAAGGACAGGCTTTTTGTGATTGGAACATTACAGCGACAGCGATTTATAAAAGGTATTGAGGATATGTATGAAGAGACAAGAAATAGCCTTCATATGATTGATCCTCTAACATATCTTGGTTATGTGAAGAAATGAGTATTGATATAAGAATGAGAGCATAATAAAAAGTTAAGGTATAAGAAATGAGTATAGAGATAAATAAGTATGATGAGATAATTGAACTTATTAAAAGAGTAAAGATAACAGGACACTTATATATTTTCCAACAGTTCAGCTTATTGAAAGATGTATGGAATATTTATATAGTAATCATGTGGCTGAGTCAGTAACGATGTATTACGGTCCGTTACCAAAAGACAGGAAATTAGAAACATGAAAACCTTCATGTCAAGTGGGAAGATGATTATGCTTGCTACGAAGAGCTTTTGGTATAGGGAATAGACATTGATGATATTGGGATAGTAGCACACTTTTGACCAACAGGGAATGTGTGTGATTATGTCCAGGAAATAGGTAGAGCTGCAAGAAATGAAAAATTTACTAGGAGAAGCTTATTACTCGTATAATACAGAGATTTTAAACATATTAATAGATTACATGGTCTAAGTACAATAAAGAAATACCAGTTAATTGAGGGTTGTAAAAAGAAAATTAATGAATTATATAAACTTCATTTTAAAAATACATCTGGAAATACCAAAAAGAAATGCAATGTTGGTAGATGCGAGAACTTCACCTATATTTTTTTAATAGTCCACTAGGCGAAGACAATAATATAAATAAAGGTAAAAACTGCATTGTTAATTATTCAAAAGGATTATGAAAAATCACTTTTCTTTTTCTCCAATTGCTGTAAAACCAATTCCACTTTTTGCATGGGGTTTTTGCAATAGAGACAAGTACGCAAAAATAATTAACAAAAAAATATGGGAATCCTATAGAAATAGACAGTGTAAAACATATCTGTCATGTGAAGCTTGATAAAAATTTGGAATAGTGAATTTAGAGATTTATCATTTCCTCAGTTCAAGTTTTTGCTTTATGCAGGATGATAAATTGATGAATAGATTTCATACACTTACACCTTCGCTGTCTATATCCATTAATTTTACTGATGGTTATAAATCAATCTATAAAAAACTATTGGTTTGCTTGCGTAAGATAGCTCATGATAGTAAGTTACAGTCAAAAATATGTTGAGGGTTTGACGAAATAGTCTCTACTTTGGTTGAAAAAACAGGTATAAGCAAGTATAAAAGCTACAAGCTATATGTGAGGTATATTTGGCATCCATTGATTCTTATAGAAAAAATTTCTCTAGAACACAAGCATCTTTGATAGCAGTAAAGAATCTACAAAATGGATTGTCAAAAATATATGTTTTAATTCTGCTATGAACACTTATTTCGAGTTGGCTTGAACGTGGCTTTAAGTTTATTACAACAGAAACAAAAATGGACAGCTTTATATTGTTAATTCAGTATCTAAAGAGACTAAGCAATTCAGTGCGATTCTTGGCATTTTAGAAAGCAATTGATGTTCTATCATTTGAGAAATGATAGGCAGAGCAAACAACCAGTTATATATTTATGTCAATCAGATTAGACATTTAAAGAATATAGTTAATAATCCGGAGGATATAAAAACCGTCTCTTAGATATGGTAGATGAAAAGACATTTAATTTCAGCGAAAATGCTTACATATATTTATGAAGGTGGATTTTCAAGCGAAGAGATATGGGACATAATAGAGGATTATTTTTAGGAAAAATACCCAATAAAGTTAAGATAGAATGTAAAAAGATAAACCTAATATTGTATTTCCAGATTAAGGAAAATTTGATGCTTTATTATACAATCAACATTACTTTTAAAATGATATAATTTATAGAATTAAGGCCAGCGACTTTATACGCTGGCCATTAAATATTGAGTTAAAGTACTTAATCAAACTAACCTTAGATGTATTAACTATTTTTTTATATTTAATGCATAAAGAGAAATACTATAGCTTACTTAGGGCAGCCTCATCAGCTATTATAACCACATCATTGTGTAGCTGCAAGATAGAGGCAGGAACCTCAGGTGTAATAGGTCCATTGATTGTCTTTGCCATGGCATCTGCCTTGTCCTCACCACAAGCAATTAAAAGTATTTTCTTAGCCTTCATAATGCTTCCAATACCCATGCTATAGGCCTGATGGGGCACATCTTCTTCAGATGCGAAAAAACCTCTTGTTGGCATCTATCGTACTCTGCGTAAAGATCTGTACAGTGGGTATCTTTTTATAAAGGCAGGACCCAGTTCGTTAAAACCTATATGTCCGTTGCGGCCTATACCCAACAGTTGAAGGTCTATACCTCCATATGATTCAATAATTTTTCGTAGTCGCCACAAAGCCTTGTCAGAATCCATCTCTAGCCCATCAGGTACAAAGGTAGCTTTCTTGTCGATATTTACGTGATCAAATAGGTTGGTGTTCATAAAGTAGCGGTAACTTTTGATCGTTTTGTTGGCTCAAGCCCCTTGTATTCGTCAAGGTTTATACTGGTAATCCTTGAAAAATCGATATAACCCTTCTTGTAAAGTTCAATTAAATTCTGGTAAGTTCCCACAGGAGAAGATCCTGTAGCCAATCCTAGGACTGAGTCAGGCTTGATTGTAATCTGTGAAGCTATAATACTGGCAGCCTTTTTACTCATTTCTTCACTAGCTTTTAACCTTGTAAATCATCATAGTAAAATTCCTCCTAAAGAATAATATTTTCCTTCTTCTCTTGAAAAATTGCGATTTCATAACTAAAAAGATATTTTATATATATTTTATTTCAAGAGAACCACATATTTATAACTATCTTTAATTTTATCAAGAAAAATCCATCAAATATAAGGGGAAAAATTAATTTTTAAAAATTTTTCATGTGTATTTTCTTGAAAAAGGTTATAATAGAGTTAACTTATATAGGAGAAAGGAGATTCTTATGGATTACAAAAATTATATAACGAATGGACGACATCTTCTTATTTCGATGAGGGATACTAAAAGGAATTATTGGCAATAAAGGGGCGATGAAAAAGGAAATTGAAGACAGGTTTTATCGTGACCTTGAGTTTGGTACAGCAGGACTTAGGGGAGTTGTAGAGGCTGGTAGGGAACAGGATGAATATATATACTGTTAGAAGGACTTCATGCGGCTTGGCCAACTATTTCTTGAAAAATGAAGAAGGGGCTGCTGAAAGAGGTATAGTTATAGCCCACGACAACAGGAATATGTCCAGGGAATTCTGTATAGAGGCTGCCAGGACTATAGCTGCTGCAGGCATGAGGTATACTACTTTGATGACCTTAGGGACTACTCCTATGTTGTCATATTCAGTAAGAAAATTAAACTGTATAGGTGGTATAGTTATTACGGCCAGCCACAATCCACCAAAGTATAACGGCTTCAAGGTCTACGGAGATAATGGAGCCCAGATAATGCCTCATGTGGCTGATGAGGTATTGGCAGAAATAGAAGCTATCAAGGACTTTTCTACAATACCAGCCTTCAGCAAGGAAGATGAGGCCAGGATGACCTTATTGGACCCATCAATGGACGACAACTTTATTGATGCAGTGGAGGTCAATGTAATTAGAAAAGACATTATAGAAAAATACGCAGGAGAATTCAAGGTGGTATACTCACCACTTTGTGGTACTGGTAGGGTGCCAGTTCTTAGGGTCTTAAAGGATAGTGGCTTTAAGAATGTCCTAGTTGTACCGGAAGAAGAAATGCCAGATCCAAACTTTGCCGGTATAATGACTCCTAACCCAGAAGAAAGTGTTGCCCTTACAAGGGGAATAGAACTTTTGAAGAAGGAAGATGCTGATATCTTGATAGCAAACGACCCGAGACTGCGACAGGGTTGGTGTTGCTGTGAAGAATTCTGCTGGTGAAGTTGTCCTATTGACAGGGTAACCAGATAGGTGGACTACTTGCAGAATACACAATATCAGGATTGAAGGAAAAGGGCAGGTTGGCAGACAATGCCTGCATAATCAAGACTGTGGTAACATCAGAGTTTAGTGCAGACATAGCCAAGTCAATGGGAGTTGACGTTGTAAGTATTTTGACAGGCTTCAAGTTCTGGGTGACAAGATGACTCAGTACGAAAAAGACCATTCTCAGACATTTGTAATGGGTTACGAAGAAAGTTACGGCTACCTAATAGGTGACCAGTGTAGGGATAAGGACGGAGTAGTAGCTACCCTAATGATATCTGAGATGGCCCTATACTACAGGAGCAAGGGTAAGACCCTATATGAAGGTCTAATGGACCTATATGCTAAGTACGGATACTATGGGAAAAGACTACTATCTACCTTGAAGGTATAGAGGGTAGTGGCAAGATAAAGAGAATAATGGAACACTTCAGAACTACTAAGATGGATAAGGTAGATGGAGTTAAGGTGGCAGAGGTTCTTGACTTTGGTGCAGGTGTAGAAGGCTTCCCTAAGTCAGATGTGTAAGTACATCCTAGAGGATGGATCTTGGATAGCCCTAAGGCCATCAGAACCGAACCAAAGATAAAGGTATACATTGGAACACATGATAGTGAAGACCAGGTTGCACTTAAGAAATTAGATGGAATTAATGACTACTTCTTGGCCATTGTTGATTCAGTAAACTAGACAAATCAAGCCATTCCATGATATAATTATTAGGATAAATATAGTAATTACAATTTTTGGAGGATATAAAAATGGTAACAGCTAGTGATTTTTAGAAAGAGTGTAACGTTTGAAAAAGATGGTCAGCCATGTCTAGTAGTTGACTTCAGCATGTTAAGCCAGGTAAGGGTGCTGCGTTCGTTAGAACTAAGTATAAAATTTGATAACAGGAGCAATCAGAAGAAGCCTTCAAAGCCCAAGTGATAAGTTCCTAAGGCCAATATAGAAACTAAGCAGATGCAGTATCTATACAATGATGAGTGAGCTATACTACTTCATGGATGAAGAAACTTTTTGATCAGATTCCTTTGAATTATGAACAGGTAGAAGACGCTATCAAGTTCTTAAAAGGAAAAATGAAGTTGCTACTATTAGATTTTTACCAGGAGCTCCATTCAGGTTGAAGGTCCTAACTTTGTTGACCTAGAAATCATTGATACAGAACCAGGAATCAAGGGCGATACAGCAAGTAATGTTACTAAGGCTGCTACAGTAGAAACTGGTGCAGTTATTCAGGTACCATTATTTATAAATGTTGGAGACAAGGTGAAGATAGACACAAGAACAAGTGAATATTTGTCAAGAGTAAACTAATTTAGTGCTATAGAATACCTGTTTGAAAAACAGGTATTCTATAACTATATTTTTTATAAGGAGGGGTGAGCATGGCATCAATAAGCGATGTAATCAGAGAAAGTATCAGGGCCTTTGAAGAAAAAATAGGCTATGAGTTCAAGGATAAGACCTATATACAGACAGCCTTGACACATTCTTCTTTTTGCCAATGAGCACAAGGAATTTAACTACAATGAAAGACTGGAATTTCTTGGAGACTCAGTTTTGGGCCTGGTGGTGAGTGACTACCTGTTTAGGGCTAGAAATGACCTGCCAGAAGGTAAGTTAACAAGGTTAAGGGCGAATGTAGTTTGTGAAGAATCTCTTAGTGTAGTGGCTAGGAAAATAAACCTGGGAGACCACCTGTTTTTAGGTAAGGGAGAAAAAGACTTCAGGAGGTAGTGACAGGGGACTCAATCCTAGCAGATGCTACAGAGGCAGTGATCGCTGCTATATACCTGGATGGTGGATTTGACCAGGCAAAGGACTTTATACTATCAAACCTAAGAGATACAATAGCCAAAAATATTGATGGAAATATCTTCAGAGACTATAAGACGATTCTACAGGAAATAATACAGGGCAATAACGGTAAGATTTCATACAAGCTAGTAGGAGAAAGTGGACCAGACCACAACAAGGAATTTGAAATGCAGGTCAAGTGTGGTCAGGATACAATCGGTATAGGCAAGGGCAAGAACAAGAAGGAAGCAGAAAAGGAAGCTGCTAGAGATGCCCTGGTCAAGATGGGGGAACTATAGAATGAGGGGGAAAAAGATAATACCCATATTTGTACCCCACCAGGGATGTCCCCATGACTGCATATTCTGCAATCAAAAAAAGATAACAGGCATATCAACAGATATGACGGGTGACAAGGCCAGGGGCATTATAGAGGACTGCCTGGCTACAATAAGGCCGGATGTAGATCTAGAAATAGCCTTTTTTGGAGGGAGTTTTACAGCTATAGACAAGGACAAGCAAGTGGAACTCTTGAGTGTGGCCAAGGAATACAAGGACAGGGGCCTAGTTAAGGATATAAGGATGTCCACCAGACCAGACTGTATAGACAGGGAGGGCCTGGACCTGGTAAAGTCCTATGGGGCCACAATTATAGAACTAGGTGTTCAGTCTATGGATGAAGAGGTTCTGGTAGAAAGCCTAAGAGGTCATAATAGCAAGATAGTATATGAAAGTGGGTCCCTAATCAAGGAGGCTGGACTTAGGCTAGGACTTCAACAGATGATAGGTCTTCCAGGTGATACGGAGGAAAAATGTATTAGGACAGCCAGGGAATTTGCCAAGATAGGACCAGACTTTGTCAGGATATATCCAACCCTTATTATAAAGGAGACAGGCCTAGAACAAAGCTACAAGGATGGCTACTATAGGCCCTTTAGCCTTGATGAGTGCGTAGATATAGTGAAAAAATTGATGGTCATTTATAATGTCAATGATATAGGAGTGATAAGGGTAGGCCTACAGGCAACTGATGATATCCAGTTGGGAATTGATGTAGTAGATGGACCCTACCACCCAGCCTTTAGGGAATTGGTAAAGTCTAGAATGATAAGAGACTATTTAGATAGTATAATTGACGGAGATTTTAAGGACCTTGTAGTCTATTCGGATAATAAGAACATATCCACCATAGTAGGCGATAAGAGGTCTAACAGGATATATATAAATGAAAAATTCAAAGGCTAGGTTTAAGACGGGACTTAAAGAGGGTCTGCTTGATGGGATTATAGTAAAAGATAGATTCCAGGATAGTCTCAGAAATCAGCTTTGGAGAGATGTATAAGTTTTTAGGTAAAAAGGTATGGTTTATACTAGTCGGAGGTAAGAGTGTATTTAAAAAAGTTAGAATTAAAGGGATTTAAATCTTTCCCAACAAAAACAGACATATACTTTGACAAGGGTGTAACTGCAGTGGTAGGACCAAATGGTAGTGGTAAGAGTAATATTTCTGATGCCATCAGGTGGGTTCTGAGAGAACAAAGTGTCAAGAGTCTTAGAGGAGAGAGATGGAAGATGTTATCTTCCTGGGAACTGACTCTAACCAAATGAACTATTGTGAGGTAGCCATTACCCTGGATAATTCCCAGGCTGAAATTGACATAGATTCTGATGAACTAGTCATAAAGAGAAGGGTCTACAGGAATGGTGAGTCAGAATTTTATATAAACAACAAGACTATGTAGGTTAAAAGGATGTGAGGAAACCTTGCTGGATACGGGTATAGGTAAGGACGGCTACTCTATAATTGAGCAGGGTAAGGTTGAAGAAATACTGAGCAACAATCCGGGCCAATAGGAGAAAAGATCTTTGACGAGGGCCTGTGGTATATCCAAGTTTAGGTACAAAAAAAATGAGGCCGAAAGAAATCTAAAAGAAGTCCAGTGATAATTTGGCAAGGATAGAAGATATCTTTTACGAGATAGAAAACCAGGTCAAGCCACTAGAGCGTCAGGCTAAGAAGGCTGAAAAGTACTTGGAAGTAAGTCAGGAACTAAAGAAGCTAGAGTTAAATGACTTTATCAAGCAGACTAGTCAGATGGACGACCTGATAAGGGATATGTCAGACAAGTTGGCTGGACTTGAAAAGGAATTAGACTTGACTGAGTCAGAAAGGACCAGTATAGAGGGACAAATAGAAGACCTGGATGCCAGCCTGAATGAGTGTGATGCCCTACTAGAAGAGTTAAACTCCAACCTGGTTGATATAAACTCTGACCTGGCAGGCAAGAAGTATGAGATAGAAATTTCCCAGGAAAAGATAAACAGCCAGTTGAGGGAAATCTCAGGAAAAGAAAATGAAATATCAGGCCTTCAAGCCTCTATCAAGGTTGACAAGCTAGAGCTGGACAGGCCAGATAGAAGGTTGACCAGACTTCTTATGATATAGAAGAGGCCCAAAAGGAAATAGACAAGGCCTACCATGACAAGAGGAAGGCAGAACTTGAACTTGAAGCTATAAGTGAGGATATGGAGTCCAACAAGGCCCTATCTTTGGATATACTGGAAAAAGAAACAAGAACTTTCTGCAAGTTTTGCTACTAGCCAGGCAAACCTGGATAACCTAAGGTCAAAGCAAGATAAGTCTAGAAGAAAAAATCATCTCTCAGAAAGAGGAAATAAAAGACCTCGAAGACTACCTAAGAAATAAAAAATTCAGGTGCAGGTGACCTCCTGACTAAGATGGAAGCCCTGGACAGGACCTTGACCAGGCCAAGACCAGGATTAGAAGACCTGGAAAAGAATATAGACCAGTTAGCTAAAAATGATAGGAATCTTAATATGGACCTAGGCCGTATCAAGGCTAGGAGAAATACCTATATAGATATGGAAAACCACCATGAAGGCTTTAACAAGGGTGTAAGGGAAATCCTTAAGAACAGTCTCTTGATGGTATATGTGGAGCCCTTGGTGAATTGATTAGGGTACCTGCCAAATATGAAAAGGCCATAGAAGCTAGTCTAGGTGCTGCCATACAAAATGTGGTAGTTGAAGACGAAGGGGTAGCAAAGAAGTCGATTGACTACCTAAAGAGGTCTAACCTAGGTAGGGTTACCTTCCTGCCTAAGACCACTATGAGGTCAAACAAGCTTGTCCTTGCAACTAATACTAGTGTAAGACCATTGGGCTTGTGTAGTGACCTGGTAGACTTCGACGAGGCCTACAGGAAGGTGGTAGAAAGTCTATTGGGTAGGGTTATCCTTATAGACAATATGACTGATGCAATAGCCTATGCAAAAGAAACAGGCCATAGGTTTAAGCTGGTAACATTAGATGGAGATATACTTAACCCTGGAGGTTCTATGACTGGTGGTAGTCTTAAGACTAGCGGTAATATCCTGTCCAGAAAGAGACTTATAAGCGAGCTAGGTCAGGAAATAGAGTCAATAGAAGGCCAGATAAACCAGTGTAAGTCAGAATTTGACCTACTAGGCTTAGAAAAAGCCAAACTAGGTGGCCAGGTTGCAAAAATTAGAGAAGAAAAAGAAGCCCTATCCAAGGAAATAATAGGTGCCAACACAGAAATCAAGCTGGCAGAGGCCAAGCTAAGAGATAGGAAGGCAGAACTTGACATTAGCAAGGAAGAAATTGCCAAGATAGATGTGCAGGTAGAAAAGAACCAGGCTGACTTTGACAAGTGTAAGGACCAGTTAGAAGATTTAGACAGGGAAGGCCAGGGCAATATGGACCATATTCATGCCCTAAACGACAGTCTAAATGAGACTAAGAGAAAAACATGATATCTGCTTTTAAGCTATTCAATGACAAGAACCTAGACCTGGTTTGAGGGCTAAGCAGGTATTTCGAAAACAACATAGCAGAGGTTGAGAGAATAGAAAATGGTATGAAGAGTCCCAGGAAAAATCGACAAGCCTACTTGAGTCGATAAAGGAAAATAATAATGAGATTAACGACTACGACCTATTGATAGAAACCTATACAGGTCAAATAGATAGTCTTAACAAGACTAAGGAAGACTTCTCAAGGAGAATCCTGGATAAGAAGGCTGATAGGGATGATATAAGATTGTCTTTAGATGAGGCCAAGTCTGAACTAAGGTCAAGAGAGAGGGACTTTAATGAACTAAGGGAAGACAAGTACAAGCTAGAATCTAAGTTGGATAGGTCAGTAACAAGTAGGGGCAACCTCCAGGCAAATATACTTGAAAGATATAGTCTAGACTACCAGGAGGCCCTAGAATATAGGGATGAAAACCTGGTAATTGACTATAAAGTCATGGAGGCTCTGAGAAAGAAGATTAAGTCCATGAGGCAATGTCAACCTGGATGCCATAGAAGAGTATGCAGAAGTCAAGGAAAGGTACGAATACTATTCAGAGCAAAAGCAGGACCTAGAAGAATCGATAGTTTCCCTAAATGCCCTAATAGCAGACCTAGTGGTAAGTATGGAAAGTGAATTTCTGGCTAACTTTGATATTATAAACAGGAACTTTGTAGAGGTATACAAGAAGTTAGTTTGGTGGTGGAAGTGCCAACCTAAGGATTACAGATATGGATGATGTCCTATCATGTGATATAGAGATAACAGCCCAGCCTCCAGGCAAGAAGATGAAAAATCTTTCCTTGCTATCTGGTGGTGAAAAGGCCCTTACAGCTATATCCATCCTATTGCCATCCTGATATCAAAAGCCAACACCTTTCTGTATACTAGACGAGATTGAGGCCCCACTAGACGATGTTAATGTCTATAGGTTTGGTGACTTCCTGAAAGAACTAAGTCAGGATACCCAGTTTATAGCAGTCACTCACAGGAGGGGAACTATGGAAGTTGCAGACTTTATATACGGTGTAACTATGCAGGAAAAAGAATTTCATCAATTATAGGCATCAAGCTAAAGAGGCCCAGAAATGGTGGAAAAATTCCTGAGATAGATATATAGGAGGATTTTATGTTTAAATTTTGGAAGAAAAATGCAAACAAAAATGAAAACCCTGACCAGAAGTAAACTTGGAAGAAGGGCTTAGTGGAGAAGAAATCCAGGAAGAAATCAGTGATGATGCTTTTCGAGAACCAAAGAATAGATAGAGTAGCCTTGCAGGGAAGAGGTTAAGGAAGAAGGGTCCCAGGATCAAGATCTTAGCGAAAGGCACTCTTGAGGGAAGACATAGAGGAAGAAAAAGCCCAAGTAGAAGAAGAGGGAAGAAATTGAAAATGTTGAAGATGCTGACGTCCAGGCTGAAGAAGAAATTAGAGAAGAAGAAACAATAGAGAAAGAAATAATAGAAGAAGTAGATGGTGATGGTAGTCAGGATTCTGACCAGGAAGAGGGCCAGGAGAAGATGGGTATCTTTGCCAGACTACTGGCAGGTCTATCAAAGACTAAGGACAATATAACAGGTAGGATAGACAGCTTCTCAAGTCTTACACAAAAGATAGACGAAGACCTTCTAGAAGAGTTAGAAGAAATACTTATAACTGCCGATGTTGGTGTTACAACTACCATGGAGATAATCGACCGTCTAAGGGATATGATCAAGGAAAGAGGAGTAAAGGACCCCTAGAGGTGAGAGACCTATTAAAAGAAATAGTTGCCTCCATCCTTGGGAGGGAAACTCAGGACTTGACCTGATCCAGGACCAGCAGTGATAGTAATGGTTGGTGTAAATGGTGTAGGCAAGACGACTACTATAGGTAAGCTAGCCCAAAGATACAAGAAAGATGGAAAAAAGGTCATGTTGGCAGCAGCAGATACCTTCAGAGCAGCTGCAAGTGAGCAGTTAGATATATGGGCCAAGAGGGTAGATGTAGATATCATCAAGCACCATGAAGGGGCAGACCCAGGTGCAGTAGTATTTGATGCCATCAAGGCTTCCCAGGCTAGGAAGGTAGACCTACTGATATGTGATACGGCAGGTAGGCTCCACAACAAGGCCAACCTAATGAATGAGTTGGGCAAGATATTTAAGATAATAGACAGAGAATACCCAGAGGCTAAAAAGGAGGTCCTACTGGTAGTAGATGCTACAACAGGCCAGAACGCAGTTAGCCAGGCCAAGACCTTTAAGGAAGTAGCCAATATAACAGGTATAGTATTGACTAAGCTGGGATGGTACTGCCAAGGGTGGTGTAGTCCTAGCGGTTAAGTCGGAGGTAGATGTGCCAGTCAAGCTGATAGGTGTCGGTGAAAGAGCTGAAGACTTGCAGAGTTTTGATGCAGACTCATTTACTGATGCTATATTTGGTTAGTCGATATAATTAATAAATAAAAATAAGCTTTTAAAAGATAGCTGATATAATAATAAAAATATAATAGGGGAAAAAAGTAATGAATAAACAACAGCTTGCAAATAAAAATTTGAGAGTCAGCAAATAAAATGCGTTCCAAAATTAGAAGCAAATGAATATAAGGACTACATTCTTGGATTTATATTTTACAGTATTTGTCGGACCAGGAAATAAAAATTCTTAAAGGAAAATGACTTTGATGATGCAGATATTAAAGATCTAAGAAAGATGATATTGATATATTAGAATACGTACAGAGAAATATTGGATACTTTATTTCTATGAAAATTTGTTTTCAACTTGGATTTCTAAGGAGAGATTTTGATGTGTCAGATGTAAGAGATGCCCTTTATCTGCCTTTAATAGGTTGATTTATCCAACTCATAAAAAGTTTTTGATAAGGTATTTGACACTCTACAAACAGGACTTAGTAAGCTAGGGGATAGCTCAAATTCACAGACTAAGGCTATAAGTGGATTATTACAATTGATTAAAGATATACCAATGGATGGAAAGCAAGATTATGATGTCCTAGGGTTTTTATATACGAATATTTGATAAGTCAGTTTGCTGCAAATGCAGGCAAAAAGGCAGGTGAATTCTATACTCCTCATGAGGGTTTCTGTTTTGATGTCAGAAATTGCAGCAGAACACTAAAAGGTAAAAAGAAATAAAAATATACGACCCTACAAGTGGGTTTCGTGTCATAATAGTGATAGAGGCAAATAGTTATGTAAATACAAGGAGTTCAAGATTTCTACCAAAGTTTAAAACTCAAAAATAAATAGTTGGTGTGCTGCTTAGAGTAATGATTATATAATAATTATTTAAAGAGTACACCAGTATAAGAGAGGGAGTAAAATGTCAAAAATCAATAAAAGAGCAAATTTCTGCTAAGGGATTTTCAATTCAGATTTATACTGAAGATTTTAAAAATGATTATATAAGCTTAACGGATATAGTAAAATATAAAAATACAGATGATCCAAGATTCGTTATTCAAAACTGGATGAAATAGGAACACTCTTGAATTTATAGGATTATGGGAAGCGCTTAATAATCCAAATTTTAACCGTGTGCAATTCGACACGTTTAGAAGTGAAGCGGGACTAAATAGATTCACAATGACCCCAGGAAAATGGATAGAATCTCACGGATGCTATAGGTATAGTTTCAAAAAGCAGGCAGATATGGAGGAACGTATGCTCATTATGATATAGCTATGGAATTTGCATCTTGGCTTTCTCCAGAATTTAAGCTATATATTATTCAAGATTACAAAAGATTAAAAGAAGATGAAAACTCAAGATTATCATTAACTTGGGAATCTTCATAGAGAAATATCAAAAATTAATTATAAAATTCATACAGATGCAATAAAAGAACACCTTCTTAAAGATTTGACCAATGAACAATTATCATTCAAGTATGCTAGTGAAGCGGATATGCTAAATGTAGCATTATTTAATAAACTGCTAAAGAGTGGCGTGGAAAAATCAGAGTTTAAAAGGTAATATGAAGACTATGCAAGTTTAAATGAGTTATTGGTGCTTGCAAATATGGAAAAGCTATAATGCAATTCTTATTGGTAAAGGTATAGATCAAAAAGAAAGAATGATAGAGATAAAGAAATCTTGCTAGAACACAATTGATGTCACTTAAAAACTTGGTGAAAGTGATATTAAAAAATTAGAGGAAAGAAATAATTATTTTAAGCAATAAATAGATAAATTCAATTTGTATGGGTATTTAACCAAGAAAACATAATTTAAATAGTGCAAAGAAAACTGAATTTTTAAAAATTTTAAAAAGTAAATTTAAAGTTTGATGGGAGCTGGATTTTTCATTTATTAACATTGAATATTAGTATGTTTAATTGTCAAATTGACAATAGTGTTTATGACTATTTACATGATATAAATTCAGATTTAGAAATTATTTAGGAAGCTAGATTTAACATGTTATAGGTAAACAAATAAATTTAAGAAAATACGAATATAAAGAAGCTACAAAAGCGAGATAAAAAGCAAAAACTTATAAATCAATCATTGATGAGTTAATAATAAAATAAATAATATATAAGATATTGTTACATATATTATTTTTGCAAGGGAACTTACAATGAAAAAATAAAACCAGATAAACAAGGTGAATTCTGAGTATATTTTTATTGAAGATTTAAAAGCTAGAAAGTATTTAGGGAATACTTCTTCTAAAGATAGAGATTTAAATTAGAATTAGAAATAATGGGATTTTTAAAGATAAACACGTTGATGGTATAATAGATGTTTTATGATGTTTTTGTTGATTCTAATGATATTAAAAATCTTATATAGAAATGAAAAATATGATGGTAATATTAATGATTTACTATAGTTTACACAAAGGGTGATGTGAAAAACTTTAGAACTATTGTTGCCTATTTTACGCGCATTGAATAAAATTTCAAAATTTAAAAATCCTATTTATCATAGGGATATTAAGCCAGATAATATTTTTATTTGAAAAAGATGGAGAGGATCATAAATTGTTTTTAACAGATTTTGGGATTTGTTATTTAGATAAAGAAAAAGAAAGATTGACTGAAGTTGAAATAGCAGTTGGACCAAGAATGTTTATTGCTCCAGAATATGAAAGAGGAAGAATTGGCACTGTTAATCATAAAGGAGACATATTTTCAATTGGAAAAGTCATTTGGTATATGATAAATGGTGTAGAAAATGATTTTCTACCATCAAATTTTTGGTTTGTTGATGAATATAATTTAGTAAAAATTTTGCTAATAATGAAAGATATAATTTTTGAAATAATATTATATCAATTTGTTTAAATAATTACTGAAGAGAGGCCGGATTATGATGAATTAATTAACTTAATTGAAAATTTTCTTAAAGAAACAAAAATAGATAATAATGAAAGGTTAAAGTTTGAAGTTAGACAACACAATGAAAAAGAAAAATAGATTTAAAAAGAGATAAGAGAAAAATGCTTTACTAGTTAATACATTTTAGTATATGCCTTTGTCAAAGCTTTTAGAAAAAGTTAAATAATTGTTATAATTTAGATTTAATTTCTACAATATTATCAGAATATAAAAGTAAATCTAAAAATGGAGTAGATTATACTTCAATAAATATGGAACATAATTCTGCACATTATCTTACAGTAGAAGCTTTGATAGAATTTATATTTCTATTAATTATAATCCAGCAAAATGATAATGAAAAATATTGCAATGTAGATATTAATTATCATATTTATTCAAAAATACGATATCAAAATTATTTCGTATATTCTATAAAGAAGATGGAGAATTATATTCTCAATTTAAAAACGAAATTGAACTTTTTCAGAAGAGTTGTTTTTATGTTGGGGAGAGGACTCTGATTTCAGAATATGTACGTTCATATGTTTAAAAATAACGTATTAAACAATAAGAATTAACTAAAAAGTATTGTGAATTTTTATAATCAACAAACTCTTCGGTAGCTTTATAGGGAAGAGTATTTCATAAGAAGAAAGGAATCAGATATAAAAACTTAAGATTTATCATTACAATTTTATTTATTACTTTTTCAAATGCTAATCTAGCATAACCAGTAGCAGTTAATAATATTTCAGTAATTTCTTTATATGCTTCTGTACTGGTTGCATATTGGCTCTTTTTAGTGATAAAAGAATAAGTACTAGTTATTTGCATTTCTTAATATAATTGGTGCAGGTGGAATTATTTAGGTTAGTAGAATATTTAGCGTTGGTGAGAGAAAAATTCTCTCCCAACGCTAAATTTTGCAAAAATAGAACACACATCAAATCTCATGTATAATTTAAATCGCCATAATAAGGAGAAATGATATGTGTTCTAATGCTAGTATAACAGAAATCTTGGGAATTAACGATAACAATTTAGTAATTTTAGGGTAACGAAAAGAAAAGATTAAGGGGATAGAATATACAGTCCTAAGGGGAAAGCTTTCATATAGGCCAGACTCTTGCCCTAAGTGTGGCATAGTCAATGAAAATTATGACATAATAAAAAATGGAAGCCAGACTGTAAAAATACTTTTGATGTGACCCCAAAAAGTTAGACTTTATTAGCGAGACAGTTTATGCTGCCTCGCCATTTTTTATTACAGGGACGTGTCCTGTTGAGCTCGCAAAGCGCTGCGAAACAATCAATCCACCCGCTATGCTGGGTGCGTGACGAGATGTTATACAAAAATCGCATTCCGTGAGTATAATTGAATTGTTCAAGCTCAATAATACGAATAGGAAGGTGATTTTATGGCTAATAAAGCTAACAGCTTATTTCACACAAAATGGATATGCAAATATCATATAGTATTTACACCAAAATACAGGCGAAAAATACTATATAATCAGTATAAATAAAGTATAGGCCAAATTCTGAGACAGTTATCTTCGCTAGTGTTCGTGTAGAAATACTAGAAGGTCATCTTATGCCAGACCATGTACATATGCTAGTAAGTATACCACCCTAAAATTAGTGTATCACAATTTATGGGTTATCTCAAAGGAAAAAGTGCACTAATGATATTTGACAAACACGCAAACTTAAAAATATAAATTTGAAATAGAGCATTTTTGGTCTGAAGGATACTATAAAAGGTACAGTTGGATTGAATGAATCAACTATAAAGAAGTATATTCAAGAACAGGAAAAACATGATATAGCCATGGATAAATTAAATGTCAAAGAATATGAAGATCCCTTTAGGGATGGCAAGTAGTGCCAAATAATACTTTTAAAGGATGGTGACGAGTCAAAGGCCGAGCTTGAACAGAGGAAAGCCAGCGCCTTTAGACGCTGACCGGTAACCCTTGGACTGAAGACTACCTATGAAGTTGTTATACTTCAGTGAAAATGCGACTGAAACAATGCAAGATAGTAAAAAAACATACTTACATATTATATAGGAGCTATAAAATAGGGATATTGATTTGGCAATGAGATCATTATCAGTATTAAACTAAAAATAATGTACATAATGAAGCTTTGCGAACGATATAATTAAAATATAAAAAGATATTGATGTGTGTGTGTGGTTAGAAAAACTTATGTAGTTAGAAGGAAAGGAGAATTAAAGATGATTACAAAGAGATTCGAGAAAAATTAGAAAAACTTGGTGCATTTGAAATTAGCTTTGATATGTTGAAATTATCAGAAAAGAATGAGAAACATTTGAAATTTTTAAATGCAGGAAGAGGAAATCCTAATTGGATTAATACCTTGGGAAGATTAGCTTTTTGCAAGACTGATGGAATTTGGCGTGTCAGAATGCAAAAGAACTCTAGATAAAGGAGATTTAGCTGGATATGTTGACTCCAATGGAATTGAGGAGAGGTACAATGCTTTTTTTAAATCGTGACGATGAGGTGGATGTATTTCTTAAAAAAGATCGTGGAGTATAGCGTAGACCATCTAGATTTAGATAAGAAAAAGCCTTATTTTGGAGCCATAAAATGGCATTATAGGGAAATAATTATCCGGTTCCTAGCCGTTGTTTGGAGAATACGGAGCACATCATCAATGCATTTCTTCAAAGCATTCTATATGGGAATGATTTAAGAAAAATACTAAGGTATTTCCAGTAGAAGGCGGTACGGCTGCAATTGTTTATATATTTGATTCCTTAAAGCATAATGGACTACTTAATGATGGAGACCGCATTGCAATCAACACACCGGTCTTTACTCTTATATTCAGATTCCGAGACTATCAAATTTTTGATTTAGCAGAGGTCTATCTTCGCAAGCAAAGGGAAGAAAAATCAGTGGCATATTCCAGATTCTGAATTTGAAAAGCTTTTGGACCCTTCTGTCAAGGCATTTTTCTTAGTGAATCCATCAAATCCGGGTTCTCGTAGTCTTACAGATGAGACTTTGGAACAGTTAAGAAAGGTAGTTGTAAAGCGTCCGGATCTTATTATTATAACAGATGATGTATGCGGTACTTTTGTAAATGGCTTCCGCACTGTTTATTCCGTTTGCCCAAGAAACACTATTTTGGTTTATTCGTATTCAAAAGCTTTTATGGTGTTACAGGATGGAGACTCGGAGTTATAGCAATTAATGAAGATAATGTTTTTGATGAACTGATTAAGAAGCTTCCTGAGAAGAAGAAAAAAGAACTAGAAAGCGATTATTCTATCGTTACATTTAATCCTTCGGAAATGGGCTTTGTTGAAAGGATATGTGCAGACAGCAGATCTATTGGATTGTATCATACAAGCGGGCTATCTACACCACAGCAGATTATGATGGTTCTTTTCTCTATGACTCATTTGGTTCTTGAAAATGAAAAGGATCAATACATTGAAGCTTGTAAAGAAATTATAGCGATTCGTTACCACAATTTAATGTCTACATTAGGCTTACCTGAGGATAACAGTGATTCCAATGCTAAATATTATACACTGATTGACATATATCAACTTGCAGAGACAAATTATGATAAGAACTTCGCAACATGGCTTAGAAATGAATTTGAGGAAATAGATTTTCTTTTACATCTAGCAAAGGAAGATGGTGTTGTGTTGATGGAAGGAGTTGGTTTTGGAGCAACTCCTGGTACAGTTAGAATTTCAGAAGCAAACCTAGAGGACAATGATTATAAGGAAATAGCAAACCGTATTATATCACTTTTGAAAGAATATTACGAAAAGTACACAAAAGAGAAAAAAAAGCTATAGTATGGAGGAATTTAAAATGAATATAGGTTTAATCTCACATGAAGTGTTGGAAACAGCACAACGTATTACGGTAACAGGCTTCTCTGATATAGCCCATTATTTGATTGCTAATCCAGTCATTTCTATCTTTATATGTCTTGCACTTGGATATTTTATTGGAAAGGTAAAGATAAAATCCTTTACGGTAGGTGCCACTGTAGGAACTTTGTTGGTAGGACTTCTCATTTCCCTAATATTGAAGGGGGCAGGAACTTACGAAATTGACGGAACGGTGAAGACAATCTTTTTCTCACTATTTATTTTTACTATCGGATATGAGGTTGGACCTTCATTCTTCGCAAGTTTAAAAAGATCTGGCCTTAAAATTATTGTCCTATCCATATTCTTCGCCGTGGTAGCTTTTGCAGTTTCGATTGTTTTGTTTAAGACTTTTGATATTGGAGCTGGAGAAGCTGGCGGAATTTTGGCAGGTAGTCTTACACAGTCAGCAATCATAGGAACAGCGGATTCTACTATGAAGGGTATGCTTTCAGGAACAGAACTGAAAACGGCTGAAAGTCAAATGGCAGTTGCATATGCACTTACCTATGTTTTTGGAACGATTGGGGTAGTTGTGTTTTTGAGAAATGGTGCATCGAAGTTAATTGGTGCAAATTTGACAGATACAGTTAAGAGAAAAATTGAGCAAACAAATTTCCATGAGTCTTCTTCGGAAAACACTGTGGTTGGAAATATTAAAGCACGTGCATTTTGCTTAGAAAAAGGTGCAGAACTTATTGGCAAAACAATCGGTTCCATTGAAGAACAGTACGATGATTCTCTTACAATAATTCAGATTCTTCTGAGATGGTAAAAGGGTGAATCTTGCACCGGATGTGCAGCTTCTTGAGAAGGATACAGTTATGATTATAGGACTTCTTGATGCAGTATTAAATTTTGAAGCTTCTGGCATGGAGGAAACTAATGATTCAGAAGCTCTTAGGGCTAGATGTTGTAAAGCAAGAAATAGTTTTAACTAACAATTTCTCTAGATGTTATAAAAGAATCTTTCAGAAAAATGGAATCGTCATTTCAGAAAGGATGAGAGATAACGATATTCTCCCTGAAGAGGAGGAGTTAAAGGCTCTGATCACTTGACATTGGTGGGATCAAAGCTGCTATTTCTAAGGCTGTAAAGAAACTGGGTATGTGAAGGATACAGGAACTGAGACAGATATATCTTTTATCAGCATCGGGCTTGTAGTTGGTTTATTAATAGGTGCAATCAGCTTCGTTGTATCCAAAAATTCCGATTACACTTGGATCTGGTGGAGGAGCTTTAATTGGAGGACTTCTGTTCGGATATTATCAAGATAGACATTCTAACTATGGACTGATGCCGAAAGCAACCCGATGGTTTTGTAAGAGTGTTGGATTAAATCTCTTTATAGCCATTGTGGGACTTACTTCTGGAGCTTCCTTCATATCTGCATTGCAATCTATGGGCTTAAAGGTACTATTAATTGGTATTTTTGGTAACCATTTTGCCTCATATTGCTTCCGTTTACTTTTGGAAGATTTGTAGTAAAGTTGGATGCTGTGAGATATCATTGGTGCTCTATGTGGTGCTGGAACGTGTACAGCAGCACTTAACGGAGATGTGGAGAATGTGATTCAAGTATTTTTGCTATAGCATATACACCAGGATATGCAATGGAAAATATTTTTACTTACAGTCTTAGGTCCTCTTGTAGTAGCAATATGCATACATTAGTTATTTGAGTAGATAAGATAGATAGATTCATACATTTATTTTAATGAAAAGTGTAAAAGTAAAAATACTTTACACTTTTTCTTAAATGCTTGACTTTTATAAACCTTGGTTTATCATATTACTTATGTAAAGTGTAAGACCTTTACAGATAGGAGGCAGTATGGATATTCAAAAGATGGTAGAAATCGAAATACTGTATAGTCAATACGGTCCCTTGTTGACAGACAAGCAAAGGGATATCTTGTCTATGTACTATGAAGAGGACTACTCACTAGGAGAGATCAGTAATATACTAGGGACATCCAGGCAGTCCATATTTGATTCCTTGAAGAGTCGGAGAAGTCTCTAAGAGACTATGAGGCTAAAGCTAGGTATGGTAAAAAAGTTCAAGAATATAGATGAAGAGATTAACAAGCTAGCTGATAAGGTAGAAAACTTAGGCAAGAAAAGTGGTAACCTTGAGGAATCAAGTCAGCTTATAGAATTAATTGACAAGATTAGGGAGTTGATATAATGATATTTGAAGGATTATCAGATAAACTTCAAAACGCATTTGGAAAACTTGGGTCTATGAAAACTGACTGAGGCTGACGTTAAGACAGCCATGAGAGAAGTTAAGATGGCCCTTTTGGAGGCGGATGTTAACTTCAAGGTTGTAAAGGACTTTGTGAAGGTTGTACAAGAGCGTTGTGTAGGCGAAGAGGTATTGAAGAGCTTGACACCAGGTCAGATGGTGGTAAAGATTGTAAATGAAGAACTTACAGCCCTTATGGGGATGTACAGAGCAAGCTTACATATTCATCACAGCCACCAACTGTTATAATGATGGTTGGTCTACAGGGTGCAGGTAAGACTACAACTTCTGGTAAGCTGGGTGGTTACCTGAAAAAAGATGGTAAGTCACCACTACTAGTTGCCTGTGACGTTTACAGGCCGGCAGCCATTAAGCAGTTGCAGGTTGTAGGTGAGAAGCTAGACCTACCAGTATTTGCCATGGGAGACCAGGTTTCACCGGTGGAGATAGCCAAGAAGGCCCTTGAGCATGCTAAAAGCCACTCAAATGATGTGGTTATTATAGATACAGCAGGTAGACTACATGTAGATGAAGTCTTGATGCAGGAATTAAAAGATATAAAGACTCAGGTAAACCCTCAGGAAATACTCTTGGTAGTTGACTCTATGACGGGTCAGGATGCCGTAAATGTTTCTGAGAGCTCAATGAGATACTTGGTATTGACGGGGTAGTTTTAACTAAGCTAGACGGTGATACCAGGGGTGGTGCGGCCTTATCAATAAGGGCTGTAACACAAAAGCCTATCAAGTTTATTGGTATGGGAGAAAAGCTTGATAACTTGGAACCTTTCTATCCAGATAGGATGGCCTCTAGAATACTTGGTATGGGAGACGTACTAAGTTTGATAGAAAAGGCTGAATCAGCCCTTGATATGGAAAAGGCCAAGGAGTTAGGGTCAGAAGTTGAAAGAAGAATGAAATGGACTTTGAAGACTTCTTGATGCAGCTAGAGCAGGTTCAAAATCTGGGGCCACTAGACAAGCTTTTTAGAATTGGTGCCTGGTATGGGCAACATAAAAGGGTCAGATAGGTGACCTGGACAGCAAGGGCAAGAAATAAATAGGACTAAGGCTATTATCCAGTCTATGACCCTGGAGGAGAGAAGAATCTACAGATACTTAATGCTTCCAGGAAGAAGAGGATAGCAAGGGTAGTGGTACTAGTGTCCAGGATGTAAACAGACTGATTAAGCAGTTTAATGAAATGAAAAATGATGAAGATGTTTCCAGTCAAGTGGAATGATGGGCAAGATGAAGAAGGGTGGTTTCCTGGTATGCCTAAGTTACCTTTTTAGGTCAGCAGATTCATTGTTTGAAAAATAAATTATATTAATATTAAATTTTTGGAGGTATTTTTGAAATGGCAGTTAAGATAAGATTAAGAAGAATGGGTACTCATAAGAAACCTTTTTACAGAGTAATAGTAGCAGATGCTAGATCGCCGAGAAACGGTAGATTTATTGAAGAAATAGGATACTATAACCCATTAACAGAACCTAAGCAGGTTAAGATTGACGAAGAAAAGGCAATCAAGTGGTTGGTAACAGGTGCACAGCCTACTGAAGTTGTTAAGAAGTTATTCGTATCAAACGGAATAATTGAAAAGTTTGAAGCAGCTAAAGAATCTAAGTAAATTTTTGGTGGAGACGAGAATATGAAACAACTAGTAGAAGGAATAGCAAGAGCTCTTGTTGACAATCCTGACAAAGTGCTAGTCGAAGAAATTGTGGACGGCAAGGAAGTCCTACTTAAGTTGACGGTTGACGACTCAGACATGGGTAAGGTAATCGGCAAGAAGGGTAGAATTGCTAAATCAATAAGAACTGTATTAAAATCAGTGTCCAACAAGAAGAAAGTAAATGTAACATTAGAAATAGTAGAGGATTAGCTTGCCTAATCCTTTTTTTGCTAAAAAAACAAATTTTATTAGCGACTTAGCGACTAGACTTATTTAATAAAAGCCTTAATGATAATGCTAGGAGGTAATTAAGTGACTGATAAACTGGAATATTTTTAAGCTAGGTAAGATAGTAACTACCAGGGGCTTAAAAAGGAGAAATTAAAATATACCCCCATACAGACAAGATAGATAGGTTTAAGGACCTGGAATACTTTTTTATAGGTAATGATAGGGAAAAAAAGTACCTTGTAGAAAGAGCTGTAACTGCATCCAACAATTCTATAGTTGTTAAGTTGAAAGGTTATGACACTATTGAATCAGTTCAGGCCCTGATTGGCAAGTTTATATTTGTCGATAGGGACAAGTCATATAAATTAGATGAGGATGAATTTTTTATAGCTGATATGATAGGTATGGATGTAGAGACTATCGAGGGTCAAAAAATTGGAAAATTAGTCGATGTTCTGCAGTATGCAGCAAATGACGTATATGTGGTTAAGGGAGAGGATTCTAAGGAATACCTTATTCCTGCAACATACGAAATTGTGCCGGATATTGACACAAAAAACAGGTTGATGAAGATCAGGCCTATACCGGGACTACTAGACTAATGAGAATACATGTGATGACACTTTTTCCTGATATATTTGCTGCATATATAGGGGAAAGCATGATAAAAAAAGCAATAGACAATGGAATTTTAGAAGTTCATTTATATAATATCCGAGATTTTTCGGAAAACAAGCATAAGAAGGTCGACGACTATCCATTTGGTGGAGGGGCAGGTATGGTGATGACACCCCAGCCCATTATTTCAACTTATGAGCATATAATAAAGACTCATAATATTGATAAGCCAAGGGTTATATACCTATCGCCCAAGGGTAGGATATTTAACCAGGAGATGGCCAAGGACTTTTCACATTCTGAGGACTGTATCCTTCTGTGTGGCCACTATGAGGGCATAGACCAGAGGGTTATAGATATGATTGTTACCGAGGAAATATCTATCGGTGACTATGTACTTACAGGGGGAGAGCTCCCCGCCCTGACCATGATTGATGCCATATCTAGGTTGATACCAGGTGTTTTAAACAGGAATGAGAGCTTTGAAGATGAAAGCTTAGAGAATAATCTACTTGAGTATCCCCAGTATACTAGGCCCAGGGACTTTAGGGGGGTGGAGGTACCACCTGTCTTAGTGTCAGGCAATCATGGTAACATAGACAAGTGGAGACTTGAAGAGTCTAAGAAGATAACGAAGGATAGGAGGCCAGATTTATGGGACAAGTACCAGGCCTCTCACAGGGAAGATAATAAAAAAAAGAGACGAACTCGAAAGGCGGATTAATATGGAAAATAGAAAAAAAGTTAAGGCAATAGGCATAGAGACCTTTGTCTTTCTGACGATATTTATTGGAGGATTTTCTTGGTTAGGTAGTGTTATGGGAGTAGGTCCAATGTTTAAGACTATGATGGCCACAGCCCACGATCTCCTGCTAAATACAGTATTTTTAATAATGGCAATGGCAGTCCTAGCAGGTGCTGTCAGCAGTTTACTATCAGAATTCGGGGCTATAGCCTTGATCAACAAGATATTTGCACCTTTGATGAAGCCAATATGGGGTCTACCAGGTGCTAGTATTACAGGTGTTGTCGCTACATACCTGTCTGATAATCCAGCAATTATACCATTTGCCAAGGATAAGACATTTACCCAGTACTTTAAGAAATACCAGGTACCAGCCCTTTGTAACATAGGTACGGCCTTTGGTATGGGTCTTATTGTTACTACATTTATGATAGCCCAGGGTAAGGAATATATAGCTCCAGCCCTTATAGGTAATCTAGGAGCTATAATAGGTTCTATAATAAGTGTTAGACTAATGTTAAGACAGACTAAAAAGTACTATGGTGCCCAGGCCATGGAGCCATATGATGAAAGTCTAAGTGGGGCTGACATGGATAGTCAGGCAGAGTTTAGGCTAGTAAGAGAAGGTAACCTATTCCAGAGAGTGCTAGACTCATTACTAGAGGGTGGTAAGAACGGTGTTGAAATGGGTGTAGCTATTATACCAGGTGTTTTAATCGTTTGTACCCTAGTTATGATGCTAACTTTTGGACCAGGTGAAAATGGGTATACAGGTGGTGCTTACGAGGGTGTAAAGCTTCTTCCATATATAGGCCAGAAGATAAGTTTTATACTTGAGCCACTATTTGGATTTAAGTCACCAGAAGCTATAGCCTTCCCAATAACAGCCCTAGGAGCAGTTGGAGCAGCTATATCTCTAGTACCAGAATTTATAAAGAATGGGGCAATAGCACAAACGATATAGCAGTATTTACAGCTATGGGTATGTGCTGGTCAGGTTACTTGAGTACTCATATAGGTATGATGGATGCCTTAAAGTCTAGGGACCTAGCAGGCAAGGCGATTCTTGCCCATACAGTAGGTGGCCTATGCGCAGGTATATTTGCCCATATAATATTTATGTTAATAGTTCACTAAAAGACAGATTTATTAAAACTTAATTAGATAAGAAAAAGGCTATGTTGAAAATCTAAGATTTGGAGCATAGCCTTTGTTTTATCATTTGGCTTTTTAATGAGCCATTTTTAGTTTTCCTGGTGAATTCTACTTAACAAGGGCCTTGTGGAATTTTCTTTTACCCTTCTAATGATTACACCTTCCTTAAGGTCATCTAGGCTGATTGTTAGGTTAAGGTCTTCTACCTTCTTGTCAGCAATAGTCAGACCGCCCTGCTGAACCAGTCTTCTAACTTCACTCCTAGATGGAACCAGGTCACATTCCAACATAAGGTCAGTGACATTTATTGCACCGTCTATCAGCTTTGCAGGTCAATTTCAGTAGTTGGCATATTAGAATCATCTGCACCGCCAGCAAAAGGGCCTTAGATGCTTCCTGAGCCTTCTTAGCATCTTCTTCAGAGTGGACAAGTCTAGTCATTTCAAAGGCAAGTAGCTCCTTTGCCTCATTTAGCTTGGCACCTTCCCAGGCTTCCATAGGCTTGATTTCTTCAAGTGATAGGAAAGTTAGCTTCTTGATGAAGTTGATAACGTCAGCATCATCTACATTTCTCCAGTACTGGTAGAAGTCAAATGGAGAAGTCTTGTTAGGGTCAAGCCATACAGCTCCACCAGCAGTTTTACCCATCTTTGTTCCGTCAGCCTTAGTCAATAGAGGTATTGTCATGGCATGGGCATCCTTACCTAATTTTCTACGGATTAATTCGGTACCACCAAGTAGGTTAGACCACTGATCGTTACCACCTAGCTGGATATTACATCCGTACTCTTTGTATAGGTGATAGAAGTCATATGACTGCATTACCATGTAGTTGAACTCAAGGAATGACAGCCCCTTTTCCATCCTGTTCTTGTAGCATTCAGCCCTTAACATGTTGTTTACAGAGAAATGTGGGCCAACTTCTCTTAACATATCTATGTAGTTTAGTTTAAGTAGCCAATCTGCATTGTTGACCATTATAGCCTTGTCATCGCTGAAGTCTATAAACTTAGACATCTGAACCTTGAAACAGTCACAATTGTGCTGGATAGTTTCTGGTGTCATCATAGTACGCATATCAGTACGGCCTGAAGGGTCTCCAATATAGCCAGTACCTCCACCAACTAGGACTACTGGTTTGTTGCCAGCCAACTGTAGCCTTCTCATCATAGATAAGGCCATGAAATGACCAACGTGTAGTGAATCTGCTGTAGGGTCAAATCCTAGGTAGAATACTGCCTTACCAGTATTTACTAGATTTCTTATTTCTTCTTCGTTAGTTATTTGGGCTATTAAGCCACGTGCTTGTAGTTCTTCAAAAACTCCTATTAGTACACCTCTTTCTAAAAATATATTATTCTAAACTAAATAAGTATAATTTTTGTAATAAGTCCATATATTATACACTATATAAATACAAATTTAGTAGTAATTATAAAAGGCTCTACACCTAGTGTAAGAAGCTTTAATTATCAGTTTATATTAGGGCCCTTTATTATCATCGGAAACAGAGCCACTAGAATTTGCTATGTGACCCTTTTAAATCTTATAATAATAAACGTAACCAAAAATTGCTATATTTAACTTGCTTGTCGAATTGTCTATACTGTTTCTTTTCATTTTGGTTACCTCCTTAAAAATTTTATTAGTAATTGTAACACTTATTACTGGTATTTGTCAATACAATTCTAATATTAACAACATTTACATTTATATTGAAAGAGTGGACTTTATTTGAAAAGCAAAAGATTTATATATATGTTTGTGATATATCAAGATTATTGAAAAATATAATAAAAACCATTTAAAGTATTGACAATACTAATATCTAAGGGTATAATGTAATGGTTATTGAGTACGGGCGTACCTCTTTTACAAAGGTCAAGTATTTATGTACGTCTATGATATTAGGAGGAAGAAATGAACGAATTAATTAAGGCTATAGAAGCCGCACAGGTAAAATCAGATGTTCCTAATTTTGGACCAGGGACACAGAGAGTACATGTTAAAATCGTCGAAGGTAAGAGAGAAAGAATCCAGGTATTCGAAGGTCTTGTTATCAAGAGACAGGGCGGAGGAATCAGAGAAACTTTCACTGTTAGAAAGATATCTTTCGGTGTAGGTGTTGAAAGAACATTCCCAGTTCATTCACCAAAGATTGAAAAGATTGAAGTTACAAGATTTGGTAAGGTTAGAAGAGCTAAGATCAACTATATCAGAGGTAGAGTTGGTAAGGCTGCTAAGATCAAAGAAGCTAGAGGCAAAAGAAAATAATCTAGCATATACAATTATGTATATTAGTAAATTAGGGTGTCTCAGGATGCCCTTTTTTAGTGTAAAAGAGCCTGGAGGCAAGGTGCCTTAGGGATTGATATATATGAGGGCTTTATTATAGCCCTGCTGTGACAGTCCAGTCGCAGGAAGGAGGAAGCATGAGTTACAATGATGAATATTTGAGGGATGACAACCTGAATATAAACTGGTATCCGGGTCATATGAAAAAGACCAGGGAGCTGGTACAGAATAATTTAAAGCTAGTAGATGTGGTGATAGAGCTTTTAGATGCAAGGATACCACTTAGTAGTAAGAACCCTGACATAGATAGGTTGGTGGGTGATAAGCCTAGGATAGTCCTGTTAAATAAGGCAGACATGTGTGAGAAGTTTGCTATAGATGCCTGGGTAGCCTACTTCGCCAAGGAGGGTGTAAAGGCAATACCTATTAACGCCATGACGGGTACGGGTGTTAACAAGGTAATATCTGAGTGTAAGGCAGTTACCAGGTCTATGATGGAAGGTTTGGCTCAGAAGGGCAGGAGAGAGAGGGCTATCAGGATTATGATAGTTGGTGTACCCAATGTGGGCAAGTCTTCCCTAATCAACAAGCTATCTGGTAGAAGGTCAACTCAGACTGGTGATAGGCCAGGTGTTACCAAGGGCAAGCAATGGGTCAAGATCAGTGACATGGAGCTTTTTAGATACCCTGCATACTTTGCACAAAGTTTGAAGACCAGGAAGTTGCCTTAAATCTTGCCTTTACAAGGGCTATAAAGGATGAAATCCTAGATGTTGAAACACTTGGTTTGAGGTTGATTGAAAGGCTTATGGAAATAGCCCCAGACCTTTTGATGGAGAGATATAAGCTAGAATCTATTGGTCCACAGGGGATTGATACCATGGAAGCCATAGGCAGGAAGAGGGGATTTATACTAGGAAATAGGGAACTGACTATACTAGGATAGCAACGACAGTCCTGGAATGAGTTTAGGGAAGGTAAGATAGGTAAGATAGTACTGAAATGCCTTCAATCTAATTTGATTGATTTTCTCGGTGCTTGACTTAAAAATAAATAAAATATAATTACTATAAGAAACTTATTATAGATAATCCACCGATAGAAAAGTTATCGAATGGGAGGAGTTTAGATGAATAAATTAGTAAATAAGGCCTCTAATTGGTTGGAAATAAATTTGGATAATTTGGAATACAACTTTAAGGGGATAAAGAATAAGATACCTGAAGGCACAAAGATGTGCATGGTCATAAAGTCAAATGCCCATAGTCATGGAGCTGTTCAAATAGCAAGGTTCTATGAAGAATTAGGGGCTGACTTTTTTGCTGTAGCCAGGTTAAATGAAGCCATGGAGCTAAGGGATCATGGAATTACCACACCTATATTAAACCTTGGTTATACCAATCCATTGACTATAGAAGATTCTATTAGAAACAATGTATCTATGACTGTATTTGACCTTGAATTGGCTCAAGAGATTGACAAGGCGGCTAGGAAAATTGGCATTAAGGCCAAGATACACCTAAAATTAGATACTGGTATGTCTAGGCTAGGCTACGTAGTCCTTGATGACAAGTTAGATGAGATTGCAGATGAGATAAAGCAGATAAGCCAGTTTGAGGGCATAATATTAGAGGGTATGTATACCCACTTTGCAACAGCTGATGCTAGAAATAAGGAATTTGAAAATCTACAGACACATAGGTTTTCCGAAATGGTTGACAAGGTCAAAGCCATGGGTGTGAATATTGAATATATCCACTGTTCTAACAGTGCAGAAATCTTGGACTGTGACGAAAAGTATGATATGGTTAGGCCAGGTATAATCCAGTATGGTATATACCCCTCAAATGAGGTGAGCTATTCTATAGACATCAAGCCAGTCATGACTTTTAAGGCCAAGGTCTCAAATGTCAAGGTATTGGATGCAGGTACATCTATCAGCTATGGCAGGGTTTATTTTACAACGGTAAAAGAAAAGATTATAAGCATTGCAGCTGGTTATGCGGACGGTTTTTTGAGGGGGAGGAGAAACCCCTACGTATATATAAACGGGGTAAAGTGCTCTATAGTTGGTAGGATATGTATGGACCAATGCATGGTTAGGCACCAATGGATATGGACTGTAAAGGTCAATGATGATGTAGTTATCTTTGGTGATGACCTGGTTTCTGTTGATGATGTTGCCAGGGGATGTGATACCATAGCCCATGAGGTCATGTGTATGATGAGCAGGCGTGTACCTAGGGTTTACTATAGGCATGGAGAAATAGTATCTATAGCTGACTACTTATGAAGATAAGTAATGGGTCGGCAATATATATGTCGTTGACTGAAAAAAGGAGCTTTGTATGTTAAAAGATTTAGACCTGAGTGAAATTAGTAAATTAAAAACAAAGGAAATAAAGGACTGGCAAGATAGGATCTCCTGAAGAGGATATATGGATTTTATAGAGATCTGCTGATGAGAGAAAAGTCAGTCCAGTCTCATTCTGTGAAAAACTGAAAAGGCCCTGACCAGAAAGCGGCAGAGGAAGAAAGGCTAGACTCCAAACTACTCAGCGAAAACGAGTGCTATAAAATGGAGCAATCTTTGTAGCCGGCCTTGACGAAGTTGGGCAGTCCCTTGCAGACCGGTAGGGCAGCAGTAGTTGTCTTAAAACCAAATGCCAGGATAGAGGGCATAAACGACTCCAAAAAGTTGTCAGAGGAAAAGAGAGAGGCCTTATACGATATTATAATAAATGAGGCCATAGACTATGGCATAGGTATGGCAGATAACTTTGAGATAGATGAACACAATATCTTAAATGCTACCTATATAGCCATGAGGAGGGCCTTAGAAAAACTAGAAGTTGAAGTGGATTGTCTCCTTAATGATGCAGTAAGGATACCTGGGGTCGATATTCCCCAGATGCCTATTATAAAGGGGGATGCCAAGTCTATATCCATAGCAGCGGCCAGTATAGTAGCCAAGGTTACCAGGGATAGGGCATGATGGTTGATTATGACAAGGAAATATCCAGGTTATGGATTTGCTTCAAATAGGGCTATGGTACCAGGGACCACTACCAAGGCTCTAGAAAATTTTGGTAGGACCAAGATACATAGAAATAGCTTTTTAAAGAATCTTTAAGGGTAAATTTTTATGTATATTTATATGGAGGTATTGATATGGAATACAAGGAAATGCTGGATAAGGCGAGAGAAAAGTATAATGGATCATGCAAGGTCTGTGGGTCTGTGATGGTGTGGCCTGTCGTGCCAGGTTCCAGGCATGCGGTGGCAGGGCACAGGTAAGGCCTTTATAGAAATGAGCAGCCCTCTGATAGGATAAAAGCTGAATATGAGGGTTATCCACAAGGTGGTTGAGCCAGATATGACAATAGACCTATTTGGAAAGAAGCTAGACCTACCAGTGATGGCAGCTCCAATAACTGGTACAATCCTTAATATGGGTGGCCTAGTTACAGAAAAGGAATATATTGAGCCTGTAATAGAAGGCTGCAAAAATATGGGTACCTATGCCATGGTAGGAGATACAGCAGTACCACAGATACTTCTTGATAACCTAGAGGTTATGGAAAAGTATGATGGGGCTGGTATTGTACTTATCAAGCCATGGGAAATGGAAATATAATAGAAAAGATCAAAAAAGCAGAAAAGGCTGGGGCATTAGCCGTTGAAAGTGTTGACCTGGATGCATGTGGTCTAGTTACACTTAAGCTACATGGTACACCTGTATTTGCTAAGAATATAGATGAAATAAGAGAGCTTGTAAATTCAACGGACCTTCCATTTATCTTAAAGGGTATAATGACTCCTGATGAGGCCCTGATGGCAGTAGAGGCTGGGTGTTTATGGTATAGTTGTTTTAAACTATGGTGGAAGGTGTCCAGATTATACCCAGGAACTGCAGATGTATTATCCAGCCAGCCAAGGCTGTAGATGGAAGGATTAAAAAGCATTTGTCAGACAGGGGTATTTCAGACAGGTGTGGATGTCTTAAAGAGTGTTGGCCCTGGGTGATGATGCCTGTCTTATAGGTAGGCTCCTTTATAACAGCCTATCCTTTGGTGGTCAGACTCAAGGTGTTGAAATGTATACTTTCAAGACTAAAGGCAGACCTGGAGGCAGCTATGGTAGTAACGTGGGTTGCCTAGGACCTTTGCTTCTATAGATGATAGGATAATATATAAGTAAGAATATAGCAATAAGGATAGTTAATAAGAATATATTAATAGTATAATATAGACTGGTAGTTGACCAAAAACCACCAGTCTTTTTGCATAAAATAAGGCTGACAGAAAGGGTTAATGTATGATTTATATAAGGGGTATAGGTAGATAAAATTAGATAACAATATATAACAGTGTTGAGACTCAGTTTAATTATAAAGTGATAAATTTGGTCTTTATTTATTTTCAAAATAGTACATAAGACTATAGGTCTCAATTAGCTTTATGGAGGCTTTTTATGAATAATTACGAGATTGGAAATGATAGGAGAAGAAGCATGTAGCCCTTTATCTTGAAAGAATAGGCTGTAGAATAGTGACAGGAAACTACAGGACCAAGAGGGGTGAAATAGACATAATTTTTGTTGAGAATAAAGTTTTAGTTTTTGGTGAGGTGAAGACCAGGAATAGTACATACTTTGGCAATCCTGCCCAGGCGGTTGATTCAAAGAAGATGCCAGGATTATTTGTCTTGCCAAAAATTACCTTTCCTCAAAGGGGAGCTTGGATTACCCAGTAAGGTTTGATGTATTTGAAGTATATTTCAAAGAAAAAGATAAAGCATATAAGGAATGCATATACTATAGGAGGTAATATATGATTAACAAGATCAAGTCAGGTATGGTCATGGGGGTAGATGGTCTAATAGTTGACATAGAAGTAGATATATCCAAGGGTATGCCCTATTTTAGTGTGGTTGGCCTAGCAGGCACAGAGGTTAAGGAGTCAAAGGAGAGGGTTAGGTCGGCAATTATAAATAGTGGCTATGACTTCCCCCTAAATAGGCTGGTAATTAACCTATCACCAGCAGATGTCAAAAAGGATGGGTCTTACCTAGACCTTGGTATATGTGTAGGTATATTGAGGACTAAGGTTAAAAAATCAGATGACTACCTGGCTGAGTCTGGCTTTTTAGGTGAATTGTCCCTAGATGGCAAGATCAAAAACATGAGGGGGATCCTGTCTATAGTAATCAGGATGAAAAAAGAAGGGATTAAGAGGGTATTTATACCTGTTAGCAACTACCCTGAGTGCAGGGGAATAGATGGTATGGAAAATTATAGGTCTAGACAGCGTTAAAGAGTGTATAAAAACCTTAATATGGCACCTGATCAAATGGAATCCTATCTGGCTTAGTAAGCACATTAACCTGTATGGAGATAAAAATAAAAGAACATAATAAGGAAGATAATGAAGAAGATAAAATGAAGATAAAGAAACTGAAATGCCTGTAGGCAAACCTGAATTATGGAGGATGACTTTTATAACATAAGGGAAATATAATAGCAAGAGGGCTGCCATGATAGCAGCTGCAGGTGGCCACAATATGCTTATGATAGGACCTCCAGGTACCGGTAAAACAATGATAGCAAGGTCCATCAAGACCATATTGCCCAGGCCTGGTATCAAGGAAGAATTAGAACAACCCAGAATACAGTGCGGCAGGCTCCTAAAAAGAGGGAGGGAGTAGGACTCTAGCAACCCCACCATACTGCTACCAAGATATCTATCATAGGTGGTGGTGCCAAGCGCCAGCATGGGGGAGATTACCCTGCCCATAGGGGGCCTTATTTTGGACGCAAGGAGCTGAGCTTCTCCACAATACTAGAAGCCCTGGCAAGCCAATTGAAGATTCTATGGTACTATTTCAAGAATCAACCACAGTGTGACCTATCCAGCTGCCTTCAATTGATAGTATCCATGAACCCATGTCCATGTGGCTACTACAAGAGTCATAAGGAGTGCACGTGTAGACTAGTACGAAATAGACAGCACTTAGCAAGATATCCGGACCTATACTTGATAGGATGGATGTCTTTTGCGAGGTGGGGAAGGTTGATTTTGAAGACTTTGGACGATAGGTCACAGAGGATGACTCCAGAGAAATCTTAGAAATAATTGAGTCTGCAAGGCATATTCAAGCAGATAGATTTAAAGACAGAGACTTCATGCAAATTCTCAAATGACAAGTGAAGAGATAGAAAAATACTGTCACTTGGACCAGGATTCGTCCATGATGGCGTCAAGGATATATAAAAAGTATGGTTTGAGTAATAGGTCCTATACCAGACTCTTGAAGTTACTAGACCATAGCAGACCTTGAAGCTAGGGAGACTATATCTAGCAAGGATATCTAGAGGCTTTTTCCCATAGGAAGGCCTCATTACAAGTACTTTTAATGCTAGATGAAACAAGGAAAATATAAATTTTACAGTGGGACCTTATTAGATGTATGTATAGAAGCAGGTATATTTATAGGATTTATAGTAGGTGAATTTGATTTGGAGGATAAGTGATGGACAATATATATGGGCCAAGGAAGTTATTGGAATAGGTCCTAGGAATATGAAGCTTATGAAGAAAAACAAGGAGGCTTAGAGGAAAGAGTCTGGATGTAGATTACTAAGGGGTCGGTTGGAGGATCAGTGATCAGACGAGGCTTATGGATTCTGCCGGTCAAATAGGCGTCAAGAGACTTTATAGGTTGGATTTAGACCTTGGCCGACCTACTTTTCTATCTGCGGATAAGACTAGCGCAGGGATACGATCAGAGCGCCTCATAGATGAAATAAAAATAATGTTAGGATAAAACAAGGCTTCATATGGGACAGTTATGATCTCAGAAGACTATCCTGACTTATTGAGAATGTATATGACCCACCCTATATCCTTTTATTACTATGGGGATACAAGTGTGGCAAATGCCTCATCCTCTGTTATCAGTTGCAGTGAGCCCGCAAATCACAGGACTATGGAAAAATGCCAGTGCACCCGCCAAGGACCCACTGTAGCTCTGGGTATAGGCACAGGCAGTGGTCATCTAGGCATAGACTCTGCCCACAGGTATTGTATGGAGGGTGGGTCTCACCATAGCATGTGATGGGGACTCTATAGATAATATATATCCCAGGTCAATACTCAACCTATTCAAGGAAATATTAGACCAAGGCGGCCTTATTTTATCAGAAACTGGACCAGGCGGCCAAACCTTTAGGCCACTCTGCCATGAGAAACAGGATTATAGTTGACTATCCAGGGAACCCTGGTAATTGAGGCTGGCAAAAGAGCGGGTCACTAATATAATCGCCACTTACGTGACTGGATAATGGCAGGGAGGTCTACCTGGTGCCAGGAAGTATTTTTCGACCTACTGCATATGGTTTTGTAATGAAATGACAAGTAGGGAGGAAAAATCGTACTGAGTAGTAAGGGATATACTAGAAGATTACGAAGCTTTTTATTCTTTTGATTTTCTAAATAACATAAGACTGGTAATAATGACTTGTTTGTGATAATATTAGAAATGATAAGTGAAGGCAACAATTTTCTGAACAGGAGCGGGCTATTTTGAAGCTTTTTATCCAGTAAGCAGCCTTAGAAATTGACAAGATTTCTCTACCTTATATTGAGATAGAGATGCTGATTTTGTGTCAATAATTTATCTATGATGGATTATATTTTTGAGGTGGGGCATCAATACCTACCAATTCAAATAGGGTCCTTATAATATATATGGAGGTGTCTGCCAAAAAGCTTTAGTAATAGTTGAGTCTCCAGCAAAGGCAAGACTATCGAAAAATTTTCTAGCAAAACCACTATGTTGTAAAGGCATCTGTAGGACATATAAGAGATTTACCCAAGAGCAGGTTAAATATATAGATAATACCCTTTGGAACCTGAGCATATAAATATTAGTAAGGGACCTGCACAAAGGACCTTAAAGAGGCTAAGAAGGCTTCAAAGATCTATCTGGCAAACTGACCCTGATAGAGAGGGGAGGCAACTCTGGCACCTATCCTATACTTGATATAGATCCTGAGGAGCCCAAATGTAGGGATAGAATTTAATGAAATAACTAAGGATACAATAAAGAAGGCTACAGAAGCCTCAGGCAGATAAATATAGACTGGTTGATGCCCACCAAGCCAGAAGGGTTCTGACAGGTTATTGTCACAGACAAGCCCAATCTGTGGCAGAAGATCAGGAGGGGCCTCAGTGCTGGTAGGGTCCAGTCGGTTACAAACCAAGTTGGTATGCGATAGGGAGACAGAAATTGATACACTTTTGAGCTCGTTGAATACTGGTCCTTGGATTTGATTTCAGAGGTGGATGGATGTCCAGTTGAATTTTCTTTTTATGGTATAGATGGAAAAAAACTTGACCTAAATAATGAAGACCAGGTCAATGAGATAATTGACAAGATAAAGGGATCTAGTCTTCTTGTTAAGAAGATAGATACAAGGATCTAGGAAGAGGGGTTGCAGTTAAAAACCATTTACTACTTGCATACAGCAGGAGGTTGTAAATAGGCTGGGCTTTTACTACCAGGAAAACACAATGAAGATAGCCCAGGAGTTATATGAAGGAGTAAATGTAAAGGGTGAAGGCAGCCTTGGTTTGATTTCTTATATCAGGACTGATTCGCAGAGATTGTCTGAAGAGGCCAAGTCTTCTGCCAAAGACTTTATATTGAATTCCTATGGACAGAAGTACCATTCAGAAACTAAGGACAAGAAGTCCAAGTCTAAGACCACTCCCAGGACGCCCATGAGGCTATCAGACCCACGTCCGTTTATAGGCATCCAGAAGAGATAAAGGCCTCTTTATCAAATGACCAATACAGGTTGTGCAACCTAATATGGAAGAGGTTTGTAGCAAGCCAGATGGCAGATGCCCTATATGAAAGTATGAGTATAGAGGCAGAAATTGGCCAGTATACTTTTAAGGCATCTGGATCAAAGCAGGTTTTTGATGGCTTTACCCAGGGTTTATGATTACTAAGGATAGGGAAGACAAGACCTTCCCAGCCAAAACTCAATGATAAGTTGGGGCTCAAGGAGATTGATCCAGAGCAGCATTTTACCCAGCCACCTGCCAGGTATGACAGAGTGCAAGTCTGGTAAAGACACTGGAAGAACTGGGGATTGGTAGACCTTCAACGTATGCACCTACTATAGGAACTATCCTGACTAGGGAGTATGTGGAAAAAGTGGGGCCAGCTATAAAACCAACTGAACTTGGAAAGATAGTTACAGAGAGATACTGAAGAGAACTTTGAAATGTTGACTGGATGTAGACTATACTGCCCAAATGGAATCTAGACTTGATAAGATTGAAGATGGTCTTGAAAACTGGAAGATGTGGTTTCAGAATCATATGCTCCACTGGCATCATCCATCAAAGAAGCTAGTGAAAAATATAGAAAAATTAATAGGGATAGAGACCGATGAAGTTCCGTGAAGTCTGTGGGTCTAATATGGTAATCAAGCATGGTAGGTTTGGCAAGTTTATGGCTTGTAAGAACTATCTCGAGTGTAAGAATACAAGCCTATAGTAGACAAGGTAGAAGTCATGTCCAAAGTGTGAGATGGGGATATAATCATAAGGAAGTCTAAGAGGAGGTAGTATTCATGGTTGTCAGCAATTATCCTGACTGCGATTTTTGTAGAATGGAACAACCTACAGGTCAGGTAGTGTCCTGACTGTGATCCCACATGGTTGAGAAGGTAACTAAGAAGCGAAAGCAGGTCAATCTGTTCGAACAAGGATTGTATAAGCAATCAGAAGCCTAAGAAGGGCAAGGACAAATAGGTTAATACCTAATATGATAAGACTAATAATATAAGGGAAAAATCAAAAATTATTAGAATATAATGAAAAATTATAAAAATGCTTATCAAAAATAGTTGAAAAATATACAAATTGTAGAACCTTAACTTTGTGTATATTGTTTAAATTGTGTGTATTTTTAAAAATAAGGTCACACTAGGTTTAGTTCAGATAATATTAGACCAATAAAAATATATGATAATTAATAAAATTAGAGGGGGTACCACATGACAAGTGAGTTGTTATTAAACACGAGAAAGATAAACAAGACACTTCAGTTCAATGCAGTGACATCTGTTTTCGACTGAAGTTGTCGTTATACTAAGTGATGTACTTTGATTCAAATGTCTACATAGTTAGCTTGAAGGGCAAAAGTATTAGGACACTCATCTACAGAAGCCGGAAGATAGTTCAATAATTATCGATGAAGATAGTAACAAGAATGTCTTCCAGCTGAGTATACAGAAAATATCTTGAAAAATATGAAACTAAAGAAAATATATCTCGGTGAAGAAGTTCTAAAGTTCTTCCCACATGAACAAAATAGGTTGGCTAAGTTTACTACAGTTGTACCTATATTTGGTAGTGGAGATAGACTAGGAACACTTCTATTATCTAGATATAACAAGTCTTTTGTGGATGAAGACCTGGTAGTTGCTGAACATGCAGCAACAGTTGTGGGTCTAGAGATAATCAGGGCTATCAGTGAAGAGATGGAAGAAGATATGAGGAAGAAGACTGTGGTTCAGATGGCCATAGGAACACTTTCATATTCTGAACTTGAAGCAATAGAGCATATATTTAATGAATTGGATGGCGACGAAGGATTACTAGTTGCCAGCAAGATAGCAGATAAGGTTGGAATTACCAGATCTGTAATAGTAAATGCATTGAGAAAGTTTGAAAGTGCGGGAGTTATAGAGTCTAGGTCACTTGGTATGAAGGGTACTCATATTAGGATCCTAAATGACAAGCTGCTAGACGAACTGGCAAAGGTAAGATAGGAAGATATATTACTATACTTTGTGAGTGATCGTTTGTAAGTCACTTGTAAGTTACCAGTATATATGATGTGCGTTAAAAGTGGCGTTAGGGTGATGTATTACCTTAGCGCCATATTTTTTAGGAGGAAGATATGCCATTAGCAGATAAGTACAGACCTACTAGGATAGAGGATGTCGTTGGTCAAAAACATATTATTGGTAGGTAGTTCTTGAATAATATGATAGAAAAAGCCTATTTTCCAAATATGATATTTTTTGGTCCGCCGGGTGTAGGTAAGACAACAGTGGCTGAGATAATAGCAGCCAGGGCAGATAAGAAGTTTTTTAAAATCAATGCGTCTAATTTGTCTATAGATGATATAAAGAGGGTTATAGCCTCTATAGGTAACCTTGATGCCCAAAAGGGAATCCTCCTATATATAGATGAAATCCAGAGTTTTAATAAAAAACAACAGCAGTCAATTTTAGAATTTATAGAGAATGGCCAGATAAGCTTGATTGCAAGTACAACAGAAAATCCCACCACTATGTCTACAAGCGCCATCCCCTAAGGTGGGAGTATCATGGAGTTCAAGTCTCATTTCTTTAGAGGATATAGTCATGGGACTTGAAAATATAGTGGGCAGGTACAGGGAGGCCAGCAATCTAGACCTGGTTTGTGACATGGAGGCCTATGAGGCAATGGCAAATGCATCCGGTGGTGATATGAGGTCGGCAATCAATCTCTTAGAGTTGGCCATAAGTGAGTCCAGGTTGGATAAGGATGCCAGGGCCAAGATTGATATGGGTGTAATTGAGGGCTTGAACATATCTACTAGCTATAATTTCGATACTAGTGGGGATGTCCACTACAACCTATTAAGCGCCCTGCAAAAATCAATAAGGGGCAGTGATCCAGACGCAGCCATATACTATTTGGCCCGCCTAATTAAGGGGGGAGACCTGGCGAGTATCATTAGAAGGCTCTTGGTCATAGCCTCAGAAGATGTGGGTATGGCCTATCCCAATGCCATAGTGATAGTCAAGGCCTGTCTTGATTCAGCCATGCAAGTGGGCTTACCAGAGGCAAGGATACACCTGGCCCAGGCCTGCCTAGTCCTTGCTACAGCTCCTAAGTCTAATTCAGCCTATATTGCTGTGATAGGGCCCCTGCAGATATAGACAGTATGGTCCAGGATGATATACCTAACCACCTCTTGGATGCCCATTATAAGGGGGCTCATTCCCTAGGTCATGGCAAGGGGTATAAATACCCACATGCATATCCAGACCATTATGTAGACCAACAATACCTACCAGATAATATGGCTGACAAGGTCCCATTACGAGCCACAGAATAATAAATTTGAAAGTCAGATAAGGGACTTTTGAATTATTTATGATAAAAAGTCTGAATAAAGTACAGAGGTTGGATTATAATTTGTATAAAATAGAGAGAATCTTTGAAATTTTAATAAAAATTTTAATTCTTGACTTTTTACTAGGATATAATATTATAGACGTAGAGTTAATTCGTATCAATTTACTAGGAATTAATTCGAGAAGAGGTGAAAACAATGAAGCTTTCAACTAAGGGTAAGTACGGTTTAAAGGCAATGTTTGAACTAGCTGTCAGTGGCAATGAAAAATGAACCAGTTCCACTAAAATATATTGCCACAGGGCAAGAGATATCAGATCAATATTTAGAACAGATTTTCAGCACTTAAGAAGGCCGGTTTGGTCAAGAGTGAGAGGGCCAAGGTAGTTATTTCCTATCAAAGCCTGCGTCTGAGATAACTGTAGCAGATATCTTGAGAGTATTAGAAGGGGATATGGCTTACAGAATGCTTGTTGGGATGAAGACGCCTGTAAGAATTTTGATTCATGTTCAACTAGGTATGTGTGGGCTAGGATCAAGCAGGCAATTGAAGATGTTACTATGTCTATATCCTTACAGGATATGACGGATGATTACAATCAAACTTCAACTACAGGGGAAGATGACATTACTTTTAAAAATGAGAGAAATCAAATAACTTTAAATATATTTTTATCGATGAAAAGAAGGGCCTTGAGCTCTTCTTTGAGTTTACAAGAATTATGGAGGAAAAATGAAAAGAGTTTTTGTTGGGCATGAGTGGTGGCGGATAGTCTCAGCTGCCGCCTTCTACTACAAAAAGAAGGTTACGAGGTTGTAGGTGCGACCATGGCCTTATGGGACTTTAAAGACGGAAATAAGGATACTTCAATTGAAGACGCAAGGGCTGTCTAAGTTGAATATTGACCACCATGTCCTGGATTTTAGAGAAGACTTTAAGGACCTAGTTGTAGACAATTTTATAGATGAGTATTTTGCTGCTAAAGACACCAAATCCGTGTGTTTTTTGTAATAAGACAATTAAGTTTGGGCTTTTATTTGATAAGGCTAGGGAACTCGGCTGTGACTATGTGGCAACCGGCCACTATGCCCTAGTAGACTTTAATGAAAAAGTGGTAAATATGAAATAAGAAAGGCATCAAGTGATAGCAAGGACCAGACCTATGTCCCATACAACCTAAAACCAGGAAAAATTGGCTAGGGACCCTATTCCTATAGGCAAGTATGACAAGGATGTTATTAGGGAGATGGCCAAAAAAATTGGCTTGGAAGTCCATAACAAGCCTGATAGTCAAGATATATGCTTTTATACCAGACCATGACTATGAAGGTTTCTTGAAGGAGAATTCCAAAAAGAAGGTAGAGGCTGGTAACTTTGTAGATAGGTCAGGCAAGGTCTTGGGCAGGCACAAGGGTATAATCAGCTATACAATAGGTCAGAGGAAGGGGCTAGGTATAACCTTTGGCAAACCTACCTATGTAGTGGCTATAAATGGCCAGGACAAGTCGATAGTCCTTGGGGATAATGGTGACCTTTTTAAGACTAGCTTGACTGCCAGGGATGTAAATTTTGTCGAATGGAGTCAGGATGAAGTTGTTGGTCCTATAGATGTTTATGCAAAGGTAAGATATGCGGCCAAGCCTGCACAAGCCAAAGTGACATATATTGGCAAGTACAGGGTTAGGGTCGACTTTGTAGAGCCTCAAAGGGCTATAACAAGTGGTCAAAGTGTAGTATTCTATTCTGAAGATAGGCTCCTTGAAGGGGGTATTATAGAATAGGATGTACAGTATATAAAAATTGGTAAATTATATGACAGAATAAGTATGTTTATTAATTTTGGTTGATTGTATAATCTAGTTGAACAATTAAATAAAAAATCCATAGCTATACTTCTGTGGTAGAATGTAGGTGTTAAATCAACAATAAACCAAAGGAGTTATAGCTATGGATCATGCGTATGTTTTACCACAACTAGACACGAAAAAGGGAAACATCTTTCTTATGATGAACGAGTTTTGATCTCAGATTCGCTTGAAAGATGGATGGTCATTCTAACAAAAATTGATTGATGAAGTCTTCTAAGATGAGCTTGACCTTTATATCGACAGACAGCTTTTGTAATATGCATTTTTAGTTATCAATGTTCAACTTTGTATATTTGTAAATAATGTGAGACATTTTTAGAGAGAAAATAATAAAGATTTGGTATAATGGTTGAGATTATTCTCCAACCATTATTTCCCTTGATTTCAATAGGAGATAACCAACCTAAAACCTGCATAGGCAATCTGTTAGACTTATATAAATATCTTTCATTTGTATAATCAAATCGTCATACAAAACCTAATAGAGCATCCACTTCTATATGTTTTTACTGCGTGGTATTTTTGTTTCTAATGTGTGAGGCAAGTATCTTTGTTTTTGTGCTATAATAGTATTCATAGAGAGAGTTCCTTCGTTTTGATTTGTGGTTATTTCAATTATACAGGATATCCTCTCTTTTTATGTTATTTGTCTAACATCAATTGTAACACTATAAAGATTTAACCAAAAATGCAACTGATAATTGCTTTTTGGTTTTGAGAGTGATATAATGAAAAAGGAAATAAAATAGTATGAAAAATAGAGTAAAAGAAAGAAGGAAAGAATTAGGATTGACTCAGTACGAGTTAGCAGAAAATTAGTATTTCAAGGCAGTATATAAGTAAATTTGAGGTTACTGGGGAGTCGGAGGCTCCATCGTTAAAAAGTTGCTCATGAATTAGCTCTAGCTTTTAGAGACTTGTATATATTCTATTTTTGATTTAGATGAATCAGGAGAATATCGATGCAATTGTTGTAGTCGATAAATAGTAAAATGGAGGATATTAATTGGAATGTCAGATATAATTTGTGTAGATGGTTTAATCAAAGAATATGCTGGAATAAAGGTAGTTGACGGTGTTAGCTTTCTGTAAAAACAAAGGTGAGATATATGGATTGTTGGGGAGAAATGGGGCTGGAAAAACTACAATAATGAAAAAATTTATTAGGTTAGCTAATCCAACAAGTGGAAAAGTTTCTATTTTAGGAAAGATATGAGCGTAAATTCGGAAAAAGTGTTAAAAAGGTTGGATGTATAATAGAAAATCCTGGGTTTTATTCTAATTTAACAGGTACGGAAAACTTAGAGATTTTTGCACAAGCTAAGAGGGTTAGATCAAGATTCAGTAAAAAGCATTAGAATTAGTTAACCTTCCTTATAAAGACAAAAATTATTTTCGAAATATTCGCTAGGGATGAACAAAGGTTAGTTATTGCAAATGCAATAATGCATAATCCTGAAATATTAGTTTTAGATGAACCTATAAATGGATTAGACCCAATAGGAATTGCTGAAGTAAGAGAACTTCTTAAAAATTAAAAAGAATCTGGAGTAAGTATTTTAATATCGAGTCATATATTATCTGAGTTAGAGAATGAAGGATCGCATAAGTATTATTGACTTTGGCAAGATGATTGAAGAAATAAACATGAAGGAATGGAAAACAAACAAAATAGTGATATTCGAGTTTTCGTAAAAAGAAGTTGATATTGCTAAAAAGATATTGTTTTTGAAATAGGAATAGAGGAACAAAATATTTTAGAGTTTAGTGAAGGGATTTTTGATACAGAATAGTCAATTAAGTACCACAGAACTTAATAAAGTGTTTGTTAATAATAATATCGATTTAATAGGTATAGTAGAGGATAAAACTTCTTGAAGATTACTTTAAAAAGTTACTGGAGGGCAAGGGGATTGGTTAGTTTGTTGTTGTCTGAATCTAAGAAAAATAAAAGATCAAAGGCAGTTTATTTATCAGGTTTATTAGTATCTATATTTGGCATTAACTGTATATTACAGTTAATACTGTAGGTTTATTTGATAATTTCATACTTATATAAATTCTCACTTAGCTATATGAATTATTTAATATTACCTATGATATTACTCATCATTCACAACAACTGCTTTTTCCAATGAATATAGAAGTGATACAACAAAAATATTTATGGACGATTCCAGTATCAAGAAGAAAATTATTTTTACAAAAATGTCTGTACATTTTTATGTATTTCGTTTATATATATGTTGACCGTCTTTATAGTACTACTCTAGCAGGACATTTTAGTATATTTCAATCTAGTATCAGTCCGCTTAGTATTTAGATTTTTGAATTGTGTTTACTTAGTTCTTTATTAATTGCATTAGCAATTTTACCAATATCTATAATTACAATATTTACTAAAGGCAGTAGCGTTGCTACTAATCTTATAGGAAGATATATATAATATCTTCATTCTTTTTACTGAAGATATTGTATGAGTTAGTCCATTAGCAAGCGCACCCTACATTATATGGTATAGAAATTTTGAGGGGGTTCAGAACAATGAAAATATATATTTTATGATTGCTAACGTTGTATTGTATTTGTCTTATATTTGATGATAACGCTAATCATACTTAAGAGACAAGATTTATAAAAATAGGTGAAGAAATGGTATTTTTAGAGCTGAAAAATTAAAGAAAAGACTACCTTTAGAAGTTGCAATTATTCTAATTATTAGTGCTGCAATACAGTATTTCACTGGGAAATATGACATACAATGGAGTTCTTATGGAAATGAACTGGATGGTTTTTAAAAATGATTTAAACCTTAAGTAGTTATTATATTTTCATACCAGTAATTTCATTGATAGGGCATGGAAATATTCCTTTTGGAAGAATATAATAGTACCATGAAAAATTTGTTGGTTATTCCAATAAACAAAAGGATATATTGTTAAGTAAACTTTGTATTGTTTATATTTATACTGTATGCTTTGATAACATTTTTATCAATGTATTGGAAATCAATTTCTAATATTAATAATATTGGAATAGCTTTTATATTTTCCTATAATTAAATATTTAATTCATGGAATGGTATGTTATTTTTGTATCAGTGTTTATTATTAGCATCATGTTATTTTTAATCAAAAATATAGAGATTACGGTGCAGTTGCGTTTATTTTTATCGTTTATCGGAGTTTTTATATCACAAGCAAATATTGCATATATTTATTGTGTCAATGCTATGTTTTATATTTCGGGAGTAGCTACTGGGGTATAGAAAAATTGTTGCTAGCATGATTGTATTGTTTAGAGTTTTTCTTGATGGATATTGCTAAAAAGCTCACAGAGAGAGAGGCGGTTTAACTAAGATAAATTAAAGCATGAAAATTCATACTTTGTTTATAAATTTGTGGAAAGAAGAGCAATGCTATGTCAAAGAAAGCTGAAAATGGCTGTAAAAGCATATGCAAAGATATAAGAGCACAGCTAAGATTAGTCTTAATTTTAAAAGTCCCAATGAAATAGTATCTCGAGTATTTCAAAGTGTACATATGTCTTGACAACTCAAGACAAAAGTTATCTCAAGTTTATTATTATTTATTGAATTATATATATATATATGCTATAATTGTTTAAAAAAGATTTTCATATTAAAATATATATAATTATAATATGAAAAAGAGATATTTTTGGATTTTTCAATAATTAATAAAAGGAGGAGTAAAATGAAAAATATTAAAGAAAATTGCTAGGTCTCAGTAATGGCTCTAGCAATTGTATTAGGGTGCATTTGCTAAAGTATATCAGTGTTTGCTGAAAAACTAGTAATGTCTCCAAGTCAGTATGAAGAAATTGATGGAAAAATAAAAGGAAGCATCGATTTATCTAAAGACTGTTTAAGTCGGAAGGTGTAGTTAGTAAAGATGGAAAACTTTATTATGAGGAACAGTTTCAGGAAGCGTAGAAGCAAGCGATTTATTTGAGGGTGCTTATGATAAATAGTGACTTTTAAGGGAAAAACGGATTTATTTTGAAGACCTTATGAGAATTTGCAATGTTTCTGATAAGGGACAAAAATTCCAACTGCTAAATATACAGTGTATTTTCCAAGCGATTTTGAAGTCAAGTTAGATAAGATTACTTTTTCAGAAAATACTGCTACAATTAGTAAGATAGAAAAGTCTCACAACACAACTCTCGTAACATTTACGTTTAATCTGGGCTAATTGGAATGATTATAAAGGATTTTTCGATTTGGTATGAAACTGATAAGGATTAGGTGGGACATCCCATTACACTAATATTCCTTTATTCTGTAGAAATTAAAGATTCAACTACGAGTAATTTAGGAAGAATATCTGCTGATGGTAAGGTGAACTTTTTATAAAAATTATTCTTTCAGACACAAATAGTTGATATTACTGCTAGTGAAATAAGTTTAGATATTGTACGTTAAGGGTGAATAAATATGAAAAATTTTTAACAACTATAACAACCGTATTGAAGGTTGCTTTTGCTTGTAAGTTCTCACAGAGAATCTCCTTGCAGAAAGTAATTTTGCAGATGCTCGGATTCATTGAAGAATCTTGTGAAGGATAATTACTGGGCAGAAGTTGAATATAAAAGTACTAATGCTGTACCAAAGTATTTGATGACACCAGAAGAAAGTTCTTTGAATGGAATTAATTTTTCAGCTAGTGATGGTTCTGACCATCCGACTACTGGGACAAGAACAGACAGATTAAGTTTATCTCATTTGGACCACTGAGAACGCAATGAGATGGTTAATTATGTGGATTCAAAATTATAGTATACTATCAGGAGATCCTTCTCTTGCCGAAAATGAAGTGTCAATTAATATGGATGTTGTTAGGGCATTCGGTTTTGACTTCAAAAAGAGTTTTATGGATACAAAATGACATGTATATATATGGTGATATTCTCGAAAATGGAACATACAGCATGATACGTTACATATTAGATAAAAGTGTAGATTTAAAATTTGTTCTGATATGTCAAAAATGAAAAATATTTAAACACATTTATGATGACAAAGTGGCAGCAATAATCATAGTGATCCACAAACTTCAGTGGAATACTCAAGTAATTCTGCATGGAAAAAGACCACGCAATTCTGATGAGAGTTATGTTTGTTGCGGATTTACCAAGAGGCGTAAAGGGTGGATGGAACAACAGGATACTCAATTGATGCGATTGACAGGTTTTACAATTAGACCTGAAGTTAGAGATCAAAGATTAATTGTTCATGTGCGTGAAAACACCTGCGCTCAACAGATAAATCGTTGAAAAATTATAGTACAAATTAATCAATTGGATAAGATTTTTCAAATATTTCAAAATGTAAAAGATAACAAACGAAGCACTAGTAGATGAAAAATTTAAAAATTGTAGTTAGTGCGTATGGTGCCTATGATTTAGCAAGTGGAACAAATTTGGAGTTGATAAAAACTAGAGATATGACTAAGAAAAGAGTTGATGATATAATATACAGAAATTATGTCATGTTTGCTGCTAAACAGAATGAACCTGGTCGTGATAGACAGCACCTGCTGACAAGCCAAACCTAATATCATATACCTTCAAGGTGAAAAATAAGGCTCCTGATAATCCAGGAGGAGGCGGTGGCGGAGGAACAACGCCAGATCCTGGTAGGGTAGACGGAGACGATAGGGTTGAGACAGGAATCAAGATCTCTCAAAAGTACTCATGACAAGGCAAAGACAGTAATAGTAGTTGAGACATGACCTATTCCCAGACTCAATGACAGCCTCAGTATTGGCTAAGTTAAAGGACGCTCCATCCTACTTAACCCAACAAACAAGCTAGACCCCTAGAGGGGCGCTGAAATAAAGAGACTAGGTGCTGAAGAAGTAATCATAGTTGGTGGTCCAGACTCTATATCTGAAAAAAGGTAAGAGGAGACCCAAAGGCCCACCGACAAGGATAAGGATGTAGAAAAGAATAGCTGGTGTAGACAGGCACGGTACATCTAAGAATGTAGAAAAGAAGAGTAACTGGTATAACAGGCAAGAAGAATACAGGAGTAATAGCTTCAGGTCAGGTATTCCCAGATGCCCTATCAGTAGGAACATTCGCATCAAGGGATGGCTACCCAATCTTACTAGTTAAGAAGAACCTTGTACCAGACCAGGTTGTAAGGGCTATTAAGGACCTAGACATCACAGAAGACTTATATAGCAGGTGGAACTAACACAATATCTAAGTCTACAGAAGCCAAACTTCCAGACGTTTTAGAAAGAATGGCAGGTAGCGACAGGTATGAAACATCAGTTGCACAGCCAAGTCTAAGTTTAGGGATAGTACAGAAGCCTTTATAGCATCAGGTGAAGAATTCGCAGATGCCCTAGTTATTTCACCAGTATCTGGTAAGTACAACAGGCCAACATTACTGGCATCAAGAAACAAGAAAACTAATGCCGTAGTTAAGAAGTATATAGAAGAGTCTTACTTGACTAGTACTACAGCTATAGGTGGAAAGTACTTACCAAAGAGTGTAATCTAGATTTAGTTGGTAGTAGAAACTGAACTAGAAGAATATAGAATTGAATAGAATCTTTATTAAATTACATTTGTAAAGAATATTAATTCATTTAAAGCAGCGTTAGCTGGTGTATGAGAATTCCACCAGCTTCGCTGCATTTTTATTTACTCACAGAGTGTACAGAGAGTGACAGAAGCGTTATAGATCAATTAGTAACGAAAAGAGTTAGGATAATATAGAGGAATAATAATATCACTTGTTAGATCATAAAATGTAGTGAGTCAAAATAAGCAGAAAGTATTGAAAAATTATATTGTAATATATATGTATTAAGTCCAGACAAAAAGTTGGTCAGGACTATAAATAAAAAGATCTAAAATACTGAGATGGGGAAGTAGTAGAGTCCAAGGTCTTATAGAGAGGGGTTGTTGGTGAAATACCTCGATACAGGCTGTGAAGCAGTCCCGAGTATCTCTGGAAAATAGTAGTACATAGAGACGTGATGCTGCGTTAATGCTAATGAAGATGTCACATTTTGTGATAATCAGGGTGGTACCGCGAATACAAGCTTTCGTTCCCTGTAGTTTATACAGGAGTGGGCTTTTTATTGAGAATCATATCCTGCAAAATCAAAATTATTTAAATAATTTATTTGGAGGAAAGTTATGGAAAAGTTGGGATTAAATGAGATTAGAAGTAGATTTACTATAGTTTTTGAATCAAAGGAACACTATATGCAAGTCACATTCTTTGATTCCTAGCAACGACAAGTCTTTGTTGTTGATAAACTCTGGTATGGCACCTTTGAAGAATTATTTTTCTGGTGTTGAGATACCGCCAAAGAACAGGATGTCTACAGTACAGAAGTGTATCAGAACAGGTGATATAGAAAATGTAGATGTAACAGCTAGGCATGCTACCTTCTTTGAAATGATGGGTAATTTCTCTTTTGGTGATTACTTTAAAAAGGAAGCAATTGCTTGGGCCTGGGAATTTATAACTGTGTGGCTTGAAATGCCTGAGGAAAAACTATGGGTAACAGTATGATGAAAGCGATGATGAAGCATATAACCTATGGAAGGACATGATAGGTTTCCCTGAGGAAAAGATAGTTAGATTAGGCAAGGATGACAACTTCTGGGAAATAGGTCTAGGGCCATGTGGACCATGTTCAGAAATATATTTTGACAAGGGTGAAAAGTATGGCTGTGGATGTGAAGATTGCAAGCCAGGCTGTGACTGTGACAGGTTCTTAGAATTCTGGAATCTTGTATTTACTCAGTTTGACAGAAAAGAAGATGGATCTTATGGAGATTTAGACCATAAGAATATAGATACAGGTATGCGTCTGGAAAGAATGGCCTGTGTAATGCAAGAGGTAGACACTATTTTTGAAGTAGACACTATAAGGTCAGTATTAAAATAGGGTATGCCAGTTGGCGGGTATTACGGATGGACAGGATGCCAAGAAGGACAAGTCTGTAAGGATAATAACTGACCATATCAGGTCTGTGGCCTTTATGGTAGGCGATGGTATATTGCCATCTAATGAAGTGCAGGGGCTATGTTCTAAGAAGGCTATTGGGAAGGGCGGCCCGTCATGGTAGGTTACTTGGAATAAAGGACAACTTCCTAAATGAGATAGTAGAGGTTGTATTTGATACTTGTGGCCAAGCCTATCCAGAATTAATAGAAAAGAATGATTACATCAAAAAGGTAATTGGTATAGAAGAAGAAAAGTTTGGAGAAACTCTTGAACAGGGACTAGAAATCTTGAAGTCATATACTGAAGACCTAGTTGCTGGTGGTGGAGACACTATTTCAGGAGAACAGGCCTTCAAGCTATATGATACATTTGGTTTCCCTCTAGACCTGACTATGGAAATACTTGAAGATGAAGGTCTAAAGGTAGATACTGAGGGCTTTGAGAAGGAAATGCAGGCCCAGAAGGACAGGGGCTAGGGCAGCCAGGGTAATACAGAGGGTGATGCTTGGAAGGAAGATCCTCTAACATCACTTGAGGATGCAAGTTCAAGTTTTGATGGTTACCATAACCTAGTTAAGGCTTCAACTATAAAGGCTATGGTTGCTGATAATGACCTGGTTGATACTCTAGAAGAAGGTCTTGAAGCTGCTATAATCCTGGATGAGACTAGCTTCTATCCAAATGGAGGTGGTCAGGTTGGTGACAAGGGCCAGATACTGAGTGATCAGGCTGTCGGAAGTTGAAGCACAGTAAAGGGTGCCAATGGAAGTATCGCATATTGGTAGAATAGTAAGCGGTTCTTTGACTAAGGGAGAAAAGGTAGAGACTAGGCTAGACAAGGCCCTAAGAATGGATGCGGCTAGAAACCATACAGCTACCCACCTACTTCACAAGGCTTTGAAAGAAGTATTAGGAGACCATGTAAACCAGGCTGGTTCCCTGGTTGAGCCAGATAGGTTGAGGCTTTGACATCACCCACTTTGAAGCCATGACTACAGGAAGAAACCAGTAGGGTTGAAGCTATGGTAAATGAATTTATCTTAGAAGCTCATCCGGTTACTGCTGAGCTTATGAATATAAGTGAGGCAAGAGCCATGGGTGCTATGGCCTTATTTGGAGAAAAGTATGGTGAAGAAGTAAGGGTTGTAAAGATGGAGACTGTTCTGTTGAACTATGTGGTGGCACCCACCTGGACAATACTTCCGCAGGTATGTTCAAGATAGTATCTGAAGGTGGAGTCAGCTGTAGTCGAATCAGAAGCCATAACAGGTAGGGCAGTATATCAGTACATGCTTGCAAAAAGATCTCGCTAATTAACAACATTAGTGATATAATGAAGACAAGGGAAGACAACCTAGTTGTTAGGGCTAATTCATAGTTGATGAGTAAGCAGTTAGAAAAAGAAGTACATGATTTAAAATCAAAGATAAGTATGCAAAATGCAGGCAATGCCCTTGATGATAGCCTAGATATCAAGGGGGTTAAGCTTCTAACAGCTAAGTATGAAGATATGGATATAGATACCTTAAGAGAGGTAGCAGATAGAACCTGAGAGACAAGTTACGTCAAGTGTTGTAGTCCTAGCAAATATAGCTGGAGACAAGATTAACTTTGTAGCAACAGCTAGTAAGGACGCTATAGACAAGGGTGCCCATGCCGGCAATATAGTTAGGGAAGTTGCTAAAATCGCTGGAGGTAAGGGCGGTGGTAGACCTAACATGGCCCAGGCTGGAGGTAGTGACAAGACTATGGTAGACCAGGCGCTAGCAAGTGCACAGAAGGTGGTTGAGTCACAAATTAAGTAGTAGCAAGGAGGTTACTTATGGAAAGAATTTAGAATACACAGTGCAGTTTGAAACGGTGAACCAGGATAAGATGAGTGTAGCTCATGACAATAGAGTATGTATATAATGCTTTTGATAGAAAAGGGATATAATCCGGTAAACCAGATAATAGGATATATTTTATCAGGAGATTCTGAGTTATATTACAAGTTATAAGAATGCTAGAGCAGCAATCAAGAGGTTTGAAAGGACGAAATCCTGGAAGAAGTGATAACTAAGTATTTGAACATAGAGGAGTAAGGGTTATATGTTTAAAAAGAGTTTAGCCTTTTATGGTCTCCCCTGGTCTTGGTGTTTGGTCTAGTAGGATCTGGTTTTGCAGCAGGGACTAAGTCAGAAGAGTCTGCCCTTGCTACTGAACAAGCTATGACTAAGGGAGAACTTGATTCAAAGGCCGATAACAATACTGCCAAGAACAAGGGTAAGGTGATACTTATCGACTTAAATAGGACAAATTACGATAACTTTAAGAATATAAAGTTTTTGGCGAATAGGTTAGAAAATAGCGGTTATCTTGGTATGATGAATATCAGAGGTGACAAGGGCTATGATGATAGGAGAAACTATGCAAGTATGGGTGCTACTGGAAGGGTTAATATCCTTCCAGAGACACCTGTAGACTTTAGTCAGATAGAAGGAAAGAACCTGTATAAGTATGCAACAGGACATTCTCCCAAGAAGATAAACTTATTGAGTGTTAATAATTTAGACCAGTATAACCAGTCTAATGGTGAGTTCAAGTCCAAGATGGGCTACCTGGGTGATACCCTGTCTTCTAATGGAAAGAGGATAGGAATTCTGGGTAATAGCGATTATTATGACATGGTTACTGACCAGGAAATCAGAAACAGGGACTTTGCCCTTATGGTTATGGATTCTAGGGGTAGGATAGAAGAAGGAAATGTAGACTTTATAAATAAAAAGGACCAGTCATTTCCGTTTGGCATATCAACGGATTATGATAAGTTGAAGGACGAGACTAAGAAGTACTATGCAAAAACAGACTTCTTGATGGTCAACCTGGGCGATACTTTTAGGTTAGATGAGTACAAGGTAAACCTAAATAGCACGACCTATGCCAGGATGAAGTACAGGGTCTATAATAAGGTGAGTGACTACCTTGAATATGTATTCAAGATGGCAGGTAAGAATGATACCATCTATATACTTGGATCTTTTCCGAGTAAGCTAGACTATGCAAACAACAGACGTTTGGCTCCTCTGGTAAGGTTTGATATGTCAGAATCCGGTAAGGGCTTGTTGTTATCTGCTACAACCAGGAGGGCAGGAGTTTTTGCCAACCTGGACCTGGGTATAGATATTTTGAACAGGTTTGGCCTAAAGAATAAAGAAATGGTAGGTCGCCAATTGACAAATAAGACTATGGACAATAGGGACGACTATATGACCAAGGAATACAAGAAAATAGTTGCCATATCATCTATAAGGATGACTATCATAAATATATATGTAGCAGTAATTTCTGTTTCCTGGATCTTGGGAGCCCTAGCCCTATGGCAGAGGGACAAGTTACCAAAGAAACACAAGAAGAAGATATTAAACTTCTTAAAAGAAATGGTCAAGTTAGGTCTGATAATGCCACTAGCATTTTTATCAGCACCTATATTGAGGCCAGGTAGTCAGGCTCAGGTTACCCTGTCAATAGTCTTTATGACTGTTTTGCTATATATACTTGGTAGTAGGATATTTAAGAATGATGACTTAAAACAGGTAGGATTTTATTCTATTTTGATGATCCTCCTAATAGTAGTAGATTCTGTAATATCAACACCTTTGATGCAGAGCAATATAATGAGTTATGACCCTATGATAGGGGCAAGGTACTACGGTATAGGAAATGAATATGAAGGTGCTACCATAGGTAGTGCTATCCTGGGCATTGCTATCCTACTAGAATACAAAAAGATACCTAAGCTATGGGTTGCCATCTTCCTTTTCGCAGTTTTGATTACATCAGCGTATCCAAGTATGGGTGCCAACGTAGGAGGGGCAATTTCAGAGTCTAGAGCCTATATAGCCTTCTTCCTTTTGATATGTGGTGTCAAGATAGACTTCAAAAAGTCGGTTTTAGTTGTAGCTATAACAGCATTGATAGTGGCGGTTTTTGCCACAGCAGACATAATGTTGGGTATGGGATCTCACTTGGGTAATTTTGTTGTCCAGGTGTTTAGAAATGGTCCTATGGAGATTGTAACAGTATTTGCTAGAAAGATAGACATGAATATACAGTTAGCCCAGACAACAGTATGGGTCAACATTCTCTAGTCGGCCTATTGATACTTGGATTTACAATATTTAGACCCTAATAGACACTTCAGCTATATGAAGGAAAGGTATAAGATAGTTTATGATGGATACCTGGCTATAATGGTTGGTTGTGTTGTAACCCTACTGGTAAATGATTCGGTATAATTGCAGCAGCTACAGATTCAATTTATTTATTGATACCTGTAATAATAATTTTGATAAATAAGTTTAATCAAAAAGAAGACAAGTGTATGTTAGATTAAGTAGGTGTAAATGTGCTAAGTGGAAGAATAATGGGCCTTGATATTGGTGACAATACCATCGGTGTTGCTGTCAGTGACCTAATGGGTATGACAGCCCAGGGGGTTACAACAATAAAGAGGTCTAGTAAAAAAAATGATATAGAGGCCTTGAAGAAGATAATTGAAGAAAGGCAGGTAAACCTGATCGTATCAGGTCTACCAAAAAATATGAACGGGACTATAGGTCCCCAGGCAGAAAAGGTTATAAAGTTTTGTGACCTAATCAAGGAGGAACTTGGCATGGAAATCAAGTTCTGGGATGAGAGGCTAACTACTGTATCGGCAGAAAAGATGTTGATAGAGGGTGATGTCCGAAGAAAGAATAGAAAAAAGGTCATAGATAAGCTTGCAGCAGTCCTTATCTTGCAAGGATATCTTGATTCAATATATTTTCTTAGAAATGTCAATAGAAAAATTTTTCATTGACATTTTTGAGCATTGATATACTAGAATATAAGAAAGTTATCAATTGATATGAGGGCTATAATATGGAAAAATAAATACACTATGGAATTGTTGAAAGAGAAGTTAAAAGCGACTGGTTTTAAAATCACACCTCAGAGAAGGGCCATAATTGAAGTATTGATAGAAAACGAAAGTTCACATATGAGCAGTGAAGAAATATATGACAAGGTGCGTGTAAATTGCCCAGAGATAGGTCTTGCTACTGTTTATAGAACTCATGCAGTTGCTTGACGAAATTAATAGCATTTCTAAGCTAAACCTTGATGATGGCTGTATTAGGTATGAGATTAATGTTGAGGGAGAAGATGTTCACCATCACCACCACCTGATTTGTAGAGATTGTGGAGCCATTATAGAGGTTAAGGAAGACCTATTGGAATCTATTGAATCTACAGTAGAAAATAACTATAATTTCCAGATAAAGGACCACGACCTAAAGTTTTTATGGTCTATGCGTAATTGTAAGGATAAATAGTTATCAATAGAAAGTGATTATATTGAATCTATCGATAAAACCCAGGACCCATATAAGAATCATGGGGTCTCTTTTAGAGTTTTTATGAATTTTATAGGTCTCAACTTGTAGTCTTCATCCTTAATTAGTCCACGCTTTTTCATAATATTTGCCACTATCAGGATAATACTGCAGGCAAGATAATGTGTAGGAACAGGATTATTATTAGTAGGTGGACCTTATTCATCTGCCCGGACATTGTCTGCCATGTCATCAACTGGCCAACAAGACCAGATGTTCCCATACCTCCACCTGCAGGGTTGTTCTGCATCTTGAATACAAGGGTAGCAAGAGGCCTTCAGGATGGCACTTGCTATTATCGGTGGCAACCATATAATAGGTTTTTTCATTATATTAGGTACTTGGAGCATAGATGTACCCAGACCCTGGGCCAACAAGCCATTCCAACCATTTGCCTTGAAGCTGATAACAGCGAAACCTATCATTTGGGCTGAACAACCTACTGTTGCTGCACCAGCTGCCAGGCCGGATAGGGATAGGATTATTGAAAGGGCAGCTGAACTTATAGGCAGGGTCAATATTATACCCATCAATACTGAAACTGCTATACCCATCAAGAATGGTTGTAGCTCAGTAGATACACGGATAAATTCGCCTAGGTTGGCCATAGCCATAGCCAGGTAAGGTCCTACAAAGTAGGCCACCATACCACCTGTAACTATAGTTACTAAAGGAGTGACGATAATATCTATCTTTGTTTTGCCGGATACCAGGCGACCAATTTCTGCACTGATTACAACAGCTATAAAGGCTCCTAGGGGATCACCTGCCCCTGGCAAGACTAGTTGCATCTTGTCACTTAGTAGGGCTCCACTGGAAAAAGTACCTCCAAAGGCACCCAAGAGACCGGTCACACCTGATGCAAGTATAACTAGTTTAGGAGACTTTAGGGCGTTGGCAACCCCTATACCAATGACTGGACCAGTTAGTGACATGGCTACTATGGCTACTGTAAGTAGGAAAGTAGCTATACCACCTGTGAAGATACCACTGATCTGTTTAATTATAGTCCGATTATAAGTGTAGAAAAACGTCTCAGGGCCATGTACTCATTTAGGCTCCTGGATAAGGTACCTGTCAAATAAGCTCCAGGCCATAGAATTTTTGTGTTTTCGACATACTAATTTACCTCCACTTAATATGTTTTTATAGTCCATATTTTATATATTGTATTAATATATATATTTGTATATACACAAATATATTATATATTGCCTCATCAAAAAGCAAGCATCATAATAAATTAGTCAAAGTATCAAACATTAAAGCAAGAAGTATGAAGTATCTAGTATGGAAGTATATCCGAATGAGGTCCTTTATAAATTGGCTGCATTTGATTTTATAGAGGCTTTTAATATATAATTTATGGAGTAGATTTTAAGTGAATATGATTAGAAATGAACGGAGTCATAATATGAATTTTATATGATATAAACTATGAGAGAACAGACTATAATAGGGTGAAAGACATATATGAAAAAGCCCTGACTAACATAAGGTCAAGTAAAGACTTTGATGAGGTTAAGTCCACGATAGAATCTCTAACTAAGACCAGGGTCCACCTTCAAACTATGAAGGAAGTGGCATCTATAAAGTACTCTATAAATACCAAGGATGACTATTTTGTTGGTGAAAATGAATACTGGGATGAGTATGGTCCCCTTTATCAGGACCTGGATTATGAGCTTTATCAAACTCTTTTAAGTATAGGTTTTAAAGACCAGATAATAGAAGAGTATGGCATGCAATTCTATAGCCTGATGGAGTGCCAGGTTAAGAGTTTTTCTAGGGATATAATAGGACTTTTTACAGGAGGAAAAATAGGGCTTATGTCCAGATTATACAGGCCTACTGGCTTCTGCAAAAATAGATTTTGCTGGAAGGGTATGCAACTTATCTGATATGAACTTCTATATGGAGTCCCTGGATGATAGGGTTAGGGAAGAGGCCATAAGGGCCCATACTGGTTTTTTTGAAGAAAATGAAGATAGGTTTGACCAGCTATTTGATAGCCCTGGATTAATATAAGGCACCAGATGGCTCTTAAAATGGGTTACAAATCCTTTATTGATTTAGGATACTATAGGATGCAGAGAACCGACTACAATAGGGATATGGTGGCTAATTTAAGGGAAAATGTATTGGCTAAATATAGTAAAAAGGTCCATGCCTTATATGAGGCCCAGGCCCAGAGAATTGGCAGGGACAAGATAGACTATTTTTGTGAGAGGATTGAATCTTGGATGGAATGCAGAGCCACAAGGATAAGCAAGAAATATTTGAGGCTGGAGAGCCATGTATCCAAGCTCTATCGAAGGAGACACAGAATTTTTTGATTTTCTTTTTTCCAAGGGACTTTTTGATGTTGAGGCTAGGGAAAATAAGGCAATGGGTGGTTACTGTACGGTTTTACCAGAATACAAAATGCCCTTTATATTCGCCAATTTCAATGGGACAGTGGATGATATAGATGTCCTAACACACGAGGCTGGTCATGCCTTCCAGATGTATATGTCCAGACATATTGACATGCCAGAGTTGATTTTTCCAACCCTGGATTCATGTGAGATACATTCAATGAGTATGAATTTTTACATATCCGTGGATGGACCTATTCTTGGTCAAGATGTAGAAAACATAAGACCTACCATTATGGTTCTGCAATTAAATTTCTTCCATATGGCTGTTTGGTTGATCATTTTCAACATGAGATCGGTGAGAATCCAGATATGAGTCCTGACCAGAGAAAGGCTACCTGGTTAAGTTAGAAAATACATTACCCTATAGGGATTATGGAATTTAGATATTTTAAATAGGGTGGCTACTGGTTTAGGCAGGACATATATACAAGGATCCTTTTGATTATATAGATTATGTTTTGCTCAAATTTGTGCTCTTGAATTTTTATGAAAATGCAAGATGATTATGGATATGGCCTGGAATGACTACTTAAAAATATGTAGGTTAGAGGCCGATATTCATTTTTGATTTGGTTAAAATTGCAAATTTACCTAATCCTTTTAACTAAAAATAGGTAAAATAGGCAAATGATGTTTGACTTGGACACAAAATTAAGATTATAAAATAGAGTGTGGAGTATGAAGCCTACAAAAATTTATGATTTGAAAAGCTATAATTTTTGTTGATATGCGAATAAACGAATATTGAATGGTAAATGAACTTTGAAAACAGAATAAGACAAAGGAGGTGGACGCAATTAATCCTCATATAATAATAACTGCTGTAGTGGCAGTATTACTAGGGCTATAATGGTTATGTTATCAGAAAAACATCTCCTGAAGCCAAGATAGGACAGGCAGAAAATTTGGCCAAGGAAACTCTTTGAAAAAGCAAACAGAGACTCTGAAACAGTGAAGAAAGAAAAACTTCTAGAGGCCAAAGAAGATTCATAGATTACGTACTGAAGGCGAAAAAGAAAACAAGGAAAGAAGAAATGAAGTACAGAAATAGGAAAAGAGAGTTTTACAAAAAGAGGAAACCTTGACAGGAAGATTCAGTCTTAGAGCAGAAGGAAACAAACCTGAAGAATAAGTGAAGCAGTTGCTAAGAAAGCAGTGAAGTAGAGGAAATAAAAGTCCAGCAACTAGCAGAAATTGGAAAGTATATCAGGTTTACAACTAGAAGAAGCTAAAGAAATAATACTTTCTAATGCTGAGAGAGATGTTAGAAGAGAAATGTCTTCTAATGATCAAGCAGAAGGAGCCCAGGCCAAGGAAGAAGCTGAAAAGAAGGCTGGGAAATCATTGGGCTATGCTATCCAGAAGTGTTCTGCTGACCATGTTGCTGAAACTACCGTATCAGTAGTTAACCTACCTAATGATGAAAATGAAGGGTAGGATAATCGGTAGAGAAGGTAGAAATATCAGGGCTTAGGAAACATTGACCGGTATAGACTTGATAATAGACGACACTCTAGAAGCAGTAATTTTATCAGGATTTGATCCAATCAGGAGAGAGGTTGCAAGAATCGCTCTGAAAATCTGATAAGTGATGGTAGAATACATCCAGCCAGAATCGAAGAGATGGTGGAAAAGGCTAAGAAAGAGGTTCAGAATATCGTCAAAGAAGCTGGTGAACAGGCTATGTTTGACACTGGTGTGCCACGGACTTCATCCAGAGTTGGTCAAGCTTATTAGGTAGACTTAGGTACAGGACTAGTTATGGTCAGAATGTATTAAAGCATTCCATAGAAGTATCTATACTAGCTGGTATAATGGCAGAGGAAATAGGTGCAGACGTTAAATTAGCCAAGAGGGCAGGTTTAGTGCATGACATCGGTAAGGCTGTTGACCACGAAATCGAAGGTACACACATAGAAATAGGTATGGACTTATTGAAGAAGTACAAGGAATCTAAGGACGTAATACATGCAATGAGTACCCACCATGGTGACTATGAACCACAGACAGTAGAGGCTGTTTTGGTTACAGCTGCAGATGCTGTTTCTGCGTTAGGCCAGGTGCTAGGAGAGAGACTCTTGAAGCTTATATCAAGAGACTTGAAAAACTGAAGAAATAACTAATTCATATGAGGGCGTAGAAAGCTCATTTGCTATCCAAGCGGGAGAGAAGTCAGGATAATGGTTAAGCCAGAATATGTAAAATGATGAAGAAATGCACTTATTGGCTAGAGATATGACTAAGAGGATCTGAAGAAGAACTCTGAATATCCAGGTCAGATCAAGGTGAGTATAATCAGGAGACTAGGGCTACTGATTATGCTAACAAGCAATTTACTTTGATTAAAAATGAGTTGATCTCTATGTGAAGTCTCAGTAAGGGGGTAGATATTTATTTAGACAAAATGAATATCTACCCCTTTTGTTTTTATAAGGATTTTGAGAAGTCCTTTTTAGTTTATAATGGGAAAATTTTATGGTATAATAGGTGTAAATATATTTGTTTTAATGTTAAATAGGAGGTGTTGGTTTTGAAAAATTTTACAAATATAGTTTCAAATCTTTGACGCTCTAAAACTTAAGAAAGTTGAAGAATTTATATATAAAAATGTAGGTGAAGAAAGTATTTATCTACCAAAGGCTATGCCTTTCAAGGAATAAATACTGATATGCTATATATAAAGGATAACAAACCTTGTTTATAAAGTTTATGGATACAACGGAAGAACTATTTTCCTTCCCTAGATGAAGAAATCCCTGGAGATAATGAGGAAGAGTTTGAGCTTATGAAGGAAAATATGATAGGTATCTGATATTTCTTTATAAACTATGTTTTTATCATGCCGTATATAGACTATAGAAGATAAGATATGGTATGGATGACTCATAAGCGAAAAATATTATATGGCTCAAGGTAAAGGAATTAATAAATGAAGACAATATATTTTTTGATTCATATCAAGGAAGCAAATGATGAAATTGCTATGTCTATCTATCTATTTAGGGTTTGTACAGAGTATTTTACCTTGACAAGAGACATAAACACAAATAAGAAACTAAAAAAGATAAGTTTCCATGATAAAAACCTTGACTACAAGTTCGTCCTGATGGATGATGACCAAATTCTCAATATAGCCTCCAAAATTATGGTAACCATGTTATAGTAGGTGGGTCAGGGACCAGTAAGAGTGCCATTATGCTGGGTAGGGTAATAAAATTATCCAAGATCTATCCCCACCACAATTTCTTAATCTTGACCTTTACAAAGCAACAGGCCAACAAGTATCTGGAGCTCTTGGATATACTAAAGGTAGATACCAACAATATAATGGTTTATACCTTTAGCTCCTTTATATTCAAGGTACAAGATAAATAAACTCGTTAGTAGACTATAACCTGGTAAAACCAACTATGATAAGGCCTTTGCCAATATAATGAAGCAGGTGGATAATTCGGTAAAGAACAAGAAGATGTTCAAGGGCATCTTTATTGATGAAGTAGAAAATATGAATGAGGATGACATAAACCTTATCTACCAGTTCCATATACGAGTAAGAGGGTCTAACGTCAATGTATGCAAGGCATAGAATATAAATAATAGCCTTAATATATATAAGTGTAAGATAAAGGAAAATATATATGAGGATGAACTATACCCTGGAAAAAGAACTATAGGCAGTCCCAAGAGGTAGTTGACTTTATAAACAGTTTTTGTGACAGGTCAAATGACTCATAAGGTCTCTAAGGATACATATCCAACTACTAGATTTAGGAATATCAAGTCTATCTACAAGAGTGGGTATGAATGTAATATAGTCAAGGTAGATGACCTGGATGACTCTGATAAGTCTTGTGATATAGGGGAGATACAGCACCCGATAAAATGATTGTGGATTTAAGCCGGAGGACATAGGCAGTTGTATATCCATTAATAGAAGAAGCTTAAGAATGGGAAGATGATATACTCAGCATATGTTGAGGAAACTTTAGAAGATGCTGATATACCTTATATGTATGTGATGATACAGTTACCAACCTTACACCAAAGACGGGGGTAATAATATCAAACATATATTCCAATCAAGTCCCGTCAAGGTACAAGGCCATAATAATATGTGAGTTGAGATGCTTACAACCACAAGGTAGGCAGGAGGACCAGGACTACCAGATAAATGACTTGTAGGGGATTTAAATAAGGTATACACGGCCATGACAAGGGTAGAGGACTACCTATCGATTATAGCATCCTATGATAAGGACTCTAGTGATATATTTAAATTATTGATAGACTAGGGTGCTGGCTGATAGTTATAAGATGCTCGCCTGAGGAAACCCAGCCAAAAACCTAAAAACAAGTGTATAAATATAGAAAATAAACCAGTCTTTCAATATCCCGAGGTATTGGAGACTGGTTTTATATTACTATACTATCTCTGCGATTGCAGTATATGAATACTATTATACCAAGAACGATTCTATAGGCACCAAAGGCCTTGAAATCGTGCTTTTTGATGTAGGACATGAAGAACTTTATAACTATAACCGATACTATAAAGGCAACAAGTGATCCAACAAACATTATAAAACCATTCAAATCCTGTAAAAGCAAAGCCCGACTTTAGAAGTCTTTCACAGACTGGCACCCAACATGGTAGGTATGGCGTGAAGAAGGAAAATTTCTGCTGCTATAAACCTAGAAGTACCTAATAGGTAGCACCTATAATTGTAGATCCTGACCTCTGATGTACCTGGTACCAGGGCAAGACACTGAAAAGGCCTATTAATAAGGCAGTCTTATAGGATACTTGGCTAAACTTAGTAATACCCGGTTTTCTATGCCTGTTTTCAATCCATATCATAATGATACCATATATGATAAGGGCACCTGCCACTACAGAAGGTCTAAAAAAGATCCTGTCTATCTCGTCTTCGAAAAGGACACCTATTATGCCCGATGGTAGACAGCAATCAGTACTTTTTATCCAAAGGTTCCAAGTCGCCTTCTTAGCTTTTTGGGCTTTTCACTCTGAAAAAGGATTTAGTTTAATAAAACAGTATCATACTGCCAATATAGATCCAAACTGTATGACTACTAAAAGTATCTATAAATGAGCCTGCCAGGTGAAAAAACTGGTCGACTAAAAATCATATGTCCCAGTGCTACTGACTGGTAACCACCTGTTATACCTTTGTACAATACCAAGGAAAAATCGCCTTTAAAAATTTCTAACAAAAATATGTCCTCCTTTATGAAATCTACTAATAATAGTATCACAAGAAATCTTATAAATCAATTATTTTATATATAAAGGCATTAAAAAGTCCCCCAGAATAAAGTGACTGAGGGATACATTTCTACGTGATTTATTTGTACAGCTGCCTCGTAAGCTTCTAGACCATACTATCATATCAGCAGCAGCCTTTAGGTCATCTGCATTTAGAATATAGGCAAGTCTAACTTCATCTCTTCCAGGCCAGGAGTAGCGTAGAAGTCAGCTGGTGTAGCCATAGTAGTTGCACCATTGTGGCTGAATTATTTAGCATGAAGATTACGAAGTCTTCTGCATTTTCTACTGAAGCTTTAACCTGCATGTAAAAGGCACCTGTTGGCTTTTTCACATACAACACCAGGGACTGCATGACTGCAATTACATAGGACATCTCTCTGTGGCAGTATTCCTTGTTAACTTCTTCAAGATAAGACTTTGGAGTCTCTGTATAGCTCTGCTGAACCAACCATTTCTAGTGTAGGCACGCACAGTCTTCCTGACAAAGCTTTTAGGACCTGAGCTGGTGAAATTTTTGATTCTGCTAAGCTCAGAGAACTGATTCTAGCACCACAAGCTGAGTACCTCTTAGATACAGAATCTACTATTATTACCCTATCCTGAACATTTTCTAGGTTACCAAAGCTAGTATATTTCAATCCATCGTATACAAATTCTCTATATACTTCGTCAGAAATTATCCACAGGTCTTTTTCTATAGCAATTTCTGCCAACATCTTCATTTCTTCAAGAGTATAGATAGCACCAGTAGGGTTGCCAGGGTTTGAAAGTAGGATAGCTCTAGTCTTTTCATCAACTCTAGCAAGTATTTCTTCCTTTGCTGGAAGGTGGAAACCATTTTCAGCCAATGTGGTGATTGGGTTTATTTCAACATCTACACAAGTTGCAAATCCATTGTAGTTAGTATAAAAAGGCTCTGGTACAAGTATATTTTCACCAGGGTTACATAGTGTCATCATTGCAAATAAAAGTGCTTCAGAACCACCGTTTGTAATTAGAAGCTCTTCATGATTGAATTCCATGTCATAAGACTTGTAGTATTTGATCATTGCATCTAATAGGTCATCAGAACCAACTGAATCAGCATAAGCAAGTACATCTTCATCAAACTCTCTTATAGCCTTCATAAAGCCTTCCGGAGTCTTAATGTCTGGCTGACCTATATTTAGGTGGCAAACCCTTAATTCCTCTTTGATGCAGAGTATATGGAACAAGCTTTCTCACTGGTGAAGCCTGCATTGAACCAACTCTTTTGAGTATCTCATATTTTCCTCCTCTATATTTAAAAAGTTAATAACGCTTTTCTGACGTAACATTAATATAACATAAAAACTAGATAAAAATAAACAATTATTGTATATATTTATAATTTAACAAAGCAAGAGTGACTCTAAAGGGTTTTTGCTAATTATTATTCTAGTAAAAAGTATTAAAACCATAATTTATTGATTTTTCTTTATAAGAGATGGGTTTTTCATTAAAGGCAAAATGGTATATAATATAGCTAACAGACTATTGTGAATACTAGTATGAGGTGAAATTATGAAAGAAATGAGAAGGACCAGATAACTGGTGATTTGATTATATACTCAAGTTATAGGAATAGAAAAAGGCCACATGATACCTTAAGACTAATAAGAATAAACTCAGTGAAGGGCCAAAATACAGTGAAACCTGTCCATTTTTGTAGAGGGAAATGAACATTTAAATGATATGCCAACCTATCTTATAGAAGGGGACGGTCATGGATAGCTAAGTCCGTATAAGTTTCCTATAGTTGATAAGGAGACCGACCATATTTGGAGAACACGAAGTGGTGGTTGGAGACACATAGACATGAGGGGAACTCACTATAATATGTCTATTGATGAATTTAAGAATGTTTTTGGTATCTTTTATAAACAGGTACAAGGAATTGTCAGATAGGCCTGGTATTGAATACGTGAATATATCTGCAAAAATCACTTGAGGGATGCTGAGCTTCACTTATGCACCTCATCTCGCAAATAGTATCCCTTGAAACCTTTTACCAGCCGAGATAGTAAAGGAGATAAAAATAGTAAAATCACATATGGACCACCACGATACTAACCTATATGACTATATAACAGAGAGTGAAATTGACCACCAAAAAGGTGGGTATAGTGGAAATAAGTTCCTGGTTTTCATACCTCATGCTACAAGATACAATGGTGAAATCAGGATTATCTGCAAGGAAGACAAGAAGATTGGACCAATGGGGGACAGATGAAATAGATGAAATTTCTTTATATAAAAAGCTCTTTGAAAAATGGGAAGATTATAATATGGGAGATAGCCTTTAATGTTTTAATACATACCTACCCTTTAAGTGGGGGACTATGATGACTCTTTAGGACCCACTTTCATATATACCAAGAAAATTCAATTTTGGAGGCTTTGAACTGTCTCACTGACCTCTTTGTATGTGGAACAGATCCAGAAGACCTAGCTGAATTTTTGAGGTTTGAATAAGCTTTAATTAAGGAGTTTCAAACCTAAGATATTATAGAGATGGTTCAGGTTGATGATAAGAATAGTTTTTAATATAATTTAGAAGTTCTACTGAAATGACTTTAAAAGTTGATATATAATTAAAACAAAAAGCGAATATTAAATCTAAAAATAGAAAAATAATTCAGTGTATTTTTAGGAGGACATATGTCAAGTTTATTATATTACATAGAAGACCACTCAGGTGAAAGACTAAGAAAGATACTTGAGGAGAATAGGTATATAGGTTTGTATCACTTATGGGTGTTGACCTAGGAGGTAATGCCACAGATGAAAAGATACCGGTAAGATTGGTTTTAGAAGATGTAGAGGACTTTTTAAATTCATCTATACAGACTGATGGATCTTCGGTTGAGCTTTTATAACATAAAGCGACCCCAAATAATGCCAAGGTTGACTTTAAAGGCTGATCTTGATGCAGTATGGTTTGTTGATTATAACCATGACTTCATCGATGAAGAGACAGGTTGCCCTGTTGGAACTTTGAAAATACCTGCCTTTTTAATACATGACATAAGAAGGTCTGCTCAAGAGGGACACTGGAAAGAGCAGAAAAGTACTTCAAAAATAGTATAACTGATATAATTAGAAACAACCCTGAAATACTAGAAAATACGAACGTTAATAGTCCGGATGATATAGAAAGTATCGAACTTACAGCAGCTACAGAATTAGAATTCTGGGCAAATACACCAGAAGACAAGGCTGACCTAGAAAAGTTGTTTGTACTCACAGAGACTGAAAGAACAGTACTGGAAGAGACACATGGAGTACTGGACATGCCCAGAAAAAGTGCCCTATAGCTCTAGAAAACTCATGGTTTAGAACCAGAAAATGGCCCACAAGGAGGTTGGTGGTATCCACAGCTCAATCTCAATATAAAGGGCCAACAAACCATGACTGAGATTTCCTGAAGTCAAGCCACTCAGAGCAGCAGATAATGAATTATTGGTAAGAGAAATAGTATAGTGATGTATTGGAATCTCATGGTCTAGAGGTTAGTTTTAAGGCTGCCAATCCATGGTGTAGCAGGTGGTGGTGCCCATGCCCATGTGCGCGTTGCGGCCAAGTTAAAATGGATGGATAAACCTATTTGCACCTAAAGACCCATGACACCTTAGTCCAATAGATATGCATCCCTAATGGGAGATGAAGAACTATGAAGTGCTAGGCCCAATAGTAACTAATACATGATGGTTTTAGAGGTGGTTCCAGGTTTCGAAGCACCAGTGTGCATAAGACACTTTTGGGGTCATACAGAGTGAGACTCCATCTAGAAAACAGTCTCACCTAGAGGTCTCATAGGGACATAGAAAAGCCAAAATCATTTGAGGTTTGAATTGAGGCCCCTAATCCATTGTTCAACAAGTACTAGTAATAGCTGGTCACATCATGTTGGACGGCATAAAAATCACAGCCAACCAAAAGCCTGACAAGAACTAGAGGCTGAACTATCTAAGTCCCAAGGATAAGGGCTTCACCTGAAGAGGAAGACTATAGATGAGAACAAATGTATTTAACTCAATATACACTAGGAAAGCATGGTTTGGCCAGCCACTTGAAAACTGTTTATGAGGCTATGTTGGCTTTTGAAACTCACCCGACGTTGAAGTCTCTAACAGGGGGCAGTCTTCACTGACGCAATCATTGATTCTCAAGGTTGGTTCACTAGACAAGTGGAAGTAAAGAAGTTATCATCTAGAATTATAGACAGAACATAAGACTTAACTTCACTTTGTTGGGTTACATTCAAATGACGCATATGGATGCCATGAAGCTAATGGGATGCTATAGAGCAGATTAAGTATGACTTGATGAAAAATACCCCAAAGGGACCTTCTAACTATGGTATGACAAAGAGTGCAATAGATGCTGGTAACCATAAGGAAGTCTTGACCCGATAGAGGCCAAGAAGAAGCATGGAGAAACCCAGCAGTTGTCATAGTAACCATGAAGAATATTTTTAAATTTAGCATAAATAGCAAAACTCAATAGTCATAAATGAAATGGAGTTAACAATTCTCACCCACCTACTGACCTTGAAACTTTAGTATAAAACTATAAGTTTCAGGTAAGCTGGAATGTGAGTAGGTCCTCCATTATTTTTATTAAAAGCATTATCTTATAGTTGATATAGCTTGCCAAGAAATTCTCAAACATTGCCATCATTTCTTTTCTATACCATCCAGACTTGAGGTATATTTAACTGCATCAAATATAAAGTCAGTAGCAACTGACAAGTGTCCCTATGTCAAAATCTCTAGTACTAGGGGCGGCGACAATAGAAGTAAATATATCTCCGGTACCACTAAAGCTCATCTTTTGCTATATGGTTGACCATCGGACTAGCAGTATCAGTATGATCATATGATAGTATGATACATCCATCTATAGTGAAGCCGGTTATAATGACTAAACCAGGTCCAAGTTTGGATAGGTCTCACAGACATTTTAAGGTCACTATATTGAAGCAACTGACTAGGATTAAGACCTACTAGTAGGTTGGCTTCCATGATATTTTGGTGTGATTAGTCAGCCATTGATACCAATCTATTTCCATAACATAGACTATCATCAAAGATAGGAATAGAGAACCATGGTCACCAAGAACAGGGTCTACAACTACCAAGGCTTGTGTGTTGGTCTTGATTAGGTTTTCTACTAGATTGATCTGCTCGATTGATCCTAGGAATCCACTATAAATAGTATCGAATTTTTGACCAAGTTCCCGCCAAGTATCAATATAGTCTTGATAGATGATGTCAGCTCTACAAATGTGATTTGGGATAACCAGTCTGGCTGGATAGACAGATGTGGTAGGGACAGCACTGGCATTTTAGGGCAGAAATCAGGGGCAGGGCCACTGTAAGTGAGCACTTACCTATACCAGAAATATCGTTTATACAAGCAATTTTCTTTTGCATAAGAATTCTCCGTTCTAAATATATTTTCAAGGAATATTATACCATCTCTTCAAGATTCTGTCTAAAAATACAAAAAATCTTTGTACTAAAATGTAGATAAAAACTGTAATTTGTATAAAAATTTTTAAAATTGCAAAATATTCAATATTTCTAACATTTTCGCTGACTTTAGGCTATTATATAGTATGGTTAATAGGTAATGGATCACATCTAAGGATTCATATTTTTAGGAGGAAGTTAATGAAAATCGGAACAGTAAAATGGCTTTTCAACAATGAAAAAGGATTTGGATTTATTTCAGTAGAAGGAGAAACATGACATGTTTGTACATTTCTCTGCAATCCAGGGAGATGGCTACAAGTCTCTAGAAGAAGGTCAGAAGGTTGAATTTGAAGTCGTAGATGGAGAAAGGGACCTCAGGCTGCAAATGTAACAAGAATACAATTTGAGATTTAAGATATAAGACATATATTAAGTAAAGAATCAAGATTAGATTGATGGACCAACAAAGTTGGTCCATGCATAAATTTTCAAATGAGTAGATATAGTCTTTTAAAAATGTTATACTTAGGAGTAGGGATAATTTCAATAAAACTATTAGCTGGATAATAGGTTTATAGGATGCTAAATATCTTTATTTAAAACATATGTGATTTGATTGAAAGTAGATATACAGGAGGTACTATGAATATAATGTTTTCATTACACCAAAAAGATGTAATAAAGCTGTGAGTGACAAGGATAATTTAAAGACTCTTTGAAAACTCCTAAATGAGCATAAGTTTTCATCAGTGCCCATTGTAAATGCTGAAGGCAATTACTTGGGAACAGCAAGGAAGGGGATATCTTGTGGCACCTTTTACCAGCAGTCTTCGTTTGATGAGAGATTGATGGAAACTACAGATATTATGGACGTACCTAGGAGGACTACTAATATTACTGCCAAAGTTGATGCAAATGTGGAGGACCTCTTACATCTATTGATTAGTCAAAACTTTAGTACAAGCGATAGATGACTCTAATATATCTATAGGTATAATCAAGAGAAGGGATGTAATATCCTATGCCTATGATAAGATTAAAAGTGATGAGAGTTATATGGAAGACTTCTTCCATGCGAAAAGAGTTATCTAGATAAGAGATCTGGATATTTGATAGAGAAATGTCTTAGTTAATATAATAGATAGGTTATAGATTTGACTTAATTTTTATATGATAAAACAGGGTCACCAACTGAGTTGGTGTCCCTATTTTTCATAGAGAAAGGAGGTTTACACAAAATGTTAACCTCCCAGTTTTTCTGCTATTTAAAATTGTTTCTGTAACAACAACACCAATCTTACCGACAGGATTATAAGTAATCTGTACTAGTGTGTTTTCTATCTTCTAGGGTCTTCACCATATTTTGCAGGTCAAGCTTGATTGGTTTCACCCCTGCTTGATTAGGACAGTGTGACCATCCTTACCCTCTACACTTATAAGATTACCAACATATGGTGTAAATTCCGGTATTTCTTGCCTCGTCTTTAAGTGAAGTAGCCACCACTGCAGCTAGAATTTCTAGACCCAAAAAGTGCCCACCAAGGTATCTACGGCAATATCCTATAGCTACCAGCACTACCATTGCTGCTATTGGTACAATAGCCTTCTCTATCATTACTCCGACTATGTCATTTGCCTTTTTCAGGACCAGTCATAGTCTTTGTCTTGCATACTGGTCAGCAAATCTATCTCTATGCCCATAATTAGCCTCCACTCCTATAATTTCTTAAAATACTATACAAAAATACTATATTATTTTAACATAGTTTGTTGAAAAATAAAAGCTATATGTAAAGATTATCTAATTTAAAGGCCCTCATAATTGTTTTCTAAGAAAGAAGAATTACACTGATTGAAACTTGACTATAGAGTGCCTATTTTGTTACTATGATGGTGGAGTGAATTATAGAAAAAGTTAACATAAATGTTGGGATGTGGTATAAATGTCTAGACAAAGTCTAAAAGACAAAAATAGGTTTTATGAAATGTATTTTAGGTTTGTAAGCCTCTTGTTCTGGCCTATTTGACTGGTACAAGTGGACTGTTATAACAGTAGAAAATTTAAACAATATTCTCTTTAAGATTTATGGGGTCATAGACCCTAGTCTTTATATTTCTCTTTTGGTTCTTTTCTTCACCATTAAGAGGGAGGGAGACCTTATGGTATTTTATTTTTCCCTATCAATGTCAACCTGCTATTTAGTTTCTCTTTATAGCTTTATAATGGTACCAGTTGATATAAATTGGCTTTATAGAAAGATAGGGACTATAATTGTAACCATGATAATTTCGTGGAATTTGTTGAAACGTGATGGTAATGACATAGGTGTAGTAGGCCTTTTCAAGTGGTGTCCTGCCTTGATTATGACATATTTCTACTAAAAAGACTTATCGAGCCATCCTATTTTTGAATAAGATTACTTGCATTTTTAAACGACCTATCCTATTACTAGATCATGTGGACATAAGGACTAAAATGCTATGATACTAGATGTAGTACAATAATAGAAATTATTAGGAGGACGAAATGGAAGAATTAAATTTTTTAGCTAAAGTTAGCGACAAAGTTATAACTCAGGAAGATCTTGAAGCTGCAGTTGCAAGCTTAGATGGATACCAGAGACAGCAGTTCGACAACGAAGAAGGAAGAAAGAGAATCTTGGCTGACATGATAAACCAGGAGTTATTCTATCTTGATGCCATTGAAAACAAGATGGACCAGGATGAAATATTTGTAAATGAAATGGAGCTAGTAAAGGCTAATATGTTAAAGCAGTATGCTATTAACGCCTGTCTAGCTGCAGTTGAAATAACTGATGATGAAAAGCTAGTCTACTATGAAGAACACAAGGAAGAATTCAAGGAAGACGAGTCAGCCAGTGCTAAGCACATACTAGTTGACAATGAAGAACTAGCCCTAGAAATAGAAAAGAAGATAAACAAGAAAGAAATATCTTTTGAAGATGCAGCAGTAGAATATTCTTCATGCCCATCTAAGTCTAATGGAGGTTCTCTAGGCACTTTTGGTAGGGGACGATGGTTTCCAGAATTTGAAGAAGCTGTAGTTTACAATACCTGTAGGTAAGGTATCTTCACCAGTTAAAACTCAGTTCGGTTACCACCTAATCTTGGTTGATGACCGTAAGGAAGCTAGACAGCTAGAGTATGAAGATTGCAAGAAGGATGTAGAACAGTCACTTGCTTTTAAAAAGCAGAACGAAGCCTTCCTGGCTAAGTTGACTGACCTAACTGAAAAGTATAAGGATATCTTGACTATAAAGGGTGAAAAATAATATTGAGTTAAGATTTTTAAAAAGCAAAAATAGGGGGAGTTTATCCTCTTATTTTGCTTTTATTAAGTTTTGTAAATTTTTAAGCCAGGTATATCAAGTATTTAATTTGTGATATAATCTATGTATGAAGAATTTTAGAAAGGATTTACTATGAAAAAGATACTATCATATTTCATTAAACATAACGGCCATACTAATGTTGATACTGGTCTGGGCCTGGAAGTTAAATTTGAACTTTGTTGCCAAATCATACATCTAATATAGTAAATGTAGTATACAACGAGGGTGGGATAGAAAATTTCTGTACCAAGGTAATGGATGAAGGATCCATATATCGCGTTATCATTATCAGAGGTAAAGGCTATAAGACAGTAATAGCAAAAGTCTGATGAAAGATGGTCCCCTGGTGATAAAAATTCATATATACTAATTTGGATAATAAAATTCTAGGTTAATAAGCCAGTCCAGGCGTGATAGGGTATACTATCTCCCTAAAGGCATGCCAAGATGGATAGATTGAATGACATATGCGCCAACTCTCTGGTCAATATGGCTTTTATGGCCAGCAATCCAAAGAAATCAAACATGGGGTCAAGTAATACAGGCCATAGTCGATATTATAAGGACAAAAATATGCCTGACTTTAAGGAAAAACAGGTCAGCATAAGGATAGTTAGTCAGATATATAGAATTTGGGAATAGATACGGGGAAGATGCAGAAGTCCCACCTCGGAAGACTGGTGGAATCATGCTAGTCTTGAGTATTTTAGCAGGACTCGTCTATAGTGGTAAGTTTTATTGCAGCAAGGGTATCTACCAGGGTGTCAAAGAGCCTGAGACGGGATTCTTTTAAAAAGGTTCTTGAATTTTCTAATGCTGAGATGGACAAGTTTTCTATATCATCCTTGATAGCAAGGTCAACCAATGATATCCAGCAGATACAACAGTCATCTATCCTTGGCTTAAGATTCATATTTTACGGTCCCTTGATGGCTGTGAGGAGCCTTTTTAGCAGAAATATTTAAACTAGAAGTATCCATGTTGTGGATAATTGGGTTAGCTCATATTGGTGACAGTTATGTCCATAATTGTTATATGTTGCCATAGCCTAAGTTCAAGATAATACAGAATGTAGTAGACAGATGAACCTGGTAACTTGAGGAATTTATATCTGCATAGAAGCAAATAGGGGTCTTTGGGACTGCTGGCATGAAGAGGAGAGGTTTGACGAGGTCAACAAAAGAATTGACCGGCATAAACCTAGTTTATAAACAGGGCTACGTCCTGATGCAGCCCTCTGATGATGATTTATGGGATATTACAACTATATTAATTATATGGTTTGGACTAAAGCCAGATAGATAGGGTAATATCCAGGTAGAGATATGATGGCCTTTATCCAGTATACTAGCAGGATAATTATATCGTCTCCTGTTTATAACACGATGTCTGTAATGTTACCAAGGGCCATGGTCAGTGCCAAGAGGGTAAGTGATGTATTGACTAGTGATATAAGTATAGAGATAAAGGGACCATAAGGCCTTTTGCCCAGGAGGGGAGTCTGGTATTCGAAAATGCCACTTTTCAAGCATGAAGGTGCCCATAAGAGAACGTCATCGAGGATATTTCCTGAGGCTGAGAAGGGTGACAACTGCCATTATAGGCTCGACCGGTTCGGTAAAATGTAGTTAACCTATCTCCAAGGTTCTTGGAGTGTTACTAGTGGAGAAAATACCTGGATGGTGTTGAGACAAGACAGATACCTATGTCTGTAATAAGGGACAAGGTATCAATAGTTCCACAAAAGTCAGTCCTATTTTTCAGGTACAATAGCTTCAAATATTGAATACGCCAAATCTATAAGAAGTTATAAAAAGTTAAAAATGCTGCAGAGATATCCCAGTCAATGGACTTTATTAATTCAAAGTCAGAGGGCTTGGATAGCAAGGTATCACAGGGTGGCTCCAACCTATCGGGAGGTCAAAAACAAAGGTTGCTCATAGCCAGGCTATAGCAAGAAATCCTGAAATAATGAGTCTTTGACGATAGTTTTCCGCCCTGATTCAAAGACTGACAAGCTGGTAAGACGCCAAATCCACGATAAATTAAAGGACAAGACCTTAATTATAATAGCCCAAAGGATAAATACTATTATAAATGCTGATGAGATAATTGCTAGATAATGGAAGGATAGTAGACAAGGGACATCAAGACCTGCTTGAAAGATGTAGGTTTACTATGAACAGCAAAACTACAGTTGTCAGAGGAGGAGTTAAAAATGTTAAGTAGAAAACTAATAATAGGTCCTCTAAGACTGATAAAAACAAGAGAAAAACACAGAAAAATAGAAGCAAGGCAGACCAGGAGGAGAAAAGGAAATAATTTTTCTAAGACCATAGAAGAGGTTATTAGACTATACCCTGTGGAGACAAGCTGAATATTTTAATTGTTTTGATTTTTCAGTGATCTGCTAATATTTGCAGAAGTTAAACTCTAAGATAATGGGGGACTGCAACTACAGAAATATTCAATGGTTTAAGTCAGCAAAATTAGGGATGGTGGTCAAGGTATCGACTTCAACAAGATACTAAAGAATCATACTGGTTTTGGTTATCCCATATATTATTAGTTCTGTTTTCTCCTATGCCCAGTCGCGCATAATGAGTGGTGCCTGCAGAGGATCCTCACACAAGTTGAGACAGGAGATATCACAAAAAATAAATAGACTTCCTATGGCCTATTTTGATAGGAATAGCAAGGGGGATATTATATCGAGAGTTACAAATGATGTAGATACTCTTAGCCAGACTTTAAACCAGAGTTTGATGCAGATGATTACATCTATCACTAACCCTTGTGGGTGTATTTATAATGATGTTATCTATAAACCTGATAATGACCATAGCAGCCCTAGTGGTCATGCCACTAACTATGTTGATCTTGTCCCTGCTGATTAGGAAGTCACAGGAATTTTTCAAACAACAGCAAAAGTACTTGGGGGATATGAATGGAAAGATAGAGGAGACCTTCTCTGGTCAGAATATAGTCAGCTACAATGGTGAAAAAGTTTGAACTAAAATGAATTGATACCATAAATAGAAAAACTTTTGTGACTACAGGATGGAAGTCACAATTTCTATCTAGCATCATGATGCCTATAATGAATTTTGTGGGAAATCTTGGCTATGCCATAGTTTCTATCCTGGGAGGTTATATGGCTATCAATGGTAGGATATCAGTTGGTGATATCCAGGCCTTTATCCAATACATGAGGTCATTTACCCAGCCACTAAAACCAGATAGCGAGATAATGAATCTCCTACAGTCCACTGTTGTGCTGCTGATAGGATATTTGAGTTTCTGGATGAGAGGAAAGTAGACCTGTCAAAGAAAGATATCTTAGAAGGGCCAGTCCAGGGTAATATCAAGTTTGACCATGTTAGGTTTGGATATAAGAGTGATAATATAATTATCAAAGACTTTAGTTTGGATATAAAGGCAGAGTCAAGGTGGCTATAGTAGGTCCTACGCGCTGGAAAAGACTACTATAGTCAAGCTGTTGATGAGGTTTTATGGCCTGAATTCAGGTAAGATATATCTAGATGGTGTAGATATAGAGAGTCTAGACCTGGAAAGCTATAGGAAAAATTTTGCCATGGTACTTCAGGATACATGGTTATTTAGTGGAACTATCATGGAAAATCTTAAGTATGGTAGGCTTGATGCAAGTGATGAAGATGTTTACAAGGCTGCAAAAGCTGCCCATGTTGATAGATTTATAATGACTCAGAAGCAAGGATATGATACAATATTAACTGAAGACTCTAAGAATATTTCTCAGGGACAAAAGCAGCTACTGACGATAGCCAGGGCTATACTTTCGGACCCTAAGATTTTGATCTTAGACGAAGCGACCAGTTCAGTCGATACCAGGACAGAGGTCTTAATTCAGCAGGCTATGGACAATCTTATCAAGGATAGGACCAGCTTTATAATAGCTCATAGGTTGTCTACAATTAGGGAATGCTGACCTTATACTAGTATTAAAATGAAGGAGATATTGCAGAGATGTGGTAGTCATGATGAATTATCACAAAGGTGGATTCTACAGCAACTTGGTACAGGTCGCAATACGAAGAACTGGAAGGTGCTAATTAATATGAAGATTGATTGAATAGAAAATATACTACCATAGCAGTCTATGCCATAATAGTAGTGGTGTTTGGATATCATTCTACCTAAGTGTGATGCAGTTCTCTAGCTAAGGAACTGACATCAGCATTTATAGATATTTTAAACCATTTATAGTAGGATTTTCTTTAGCCTACCTATTGAACTTTAGTAATGGAGTTTGTGGAAGGATAGTTCTAAAACTTGATGCCTAAGGAGAGGAAAAAGGATCTAGTAGGTATTTATCTATGATTATTACCTATATCTTAGTTACACTATTTGTATTCCTCTCTTTAAATTTATATTCCTACAGGTTGCAGAGAGGTAGTGAAACTGGTAACTAGACTTCTAATACATGAATAAGATTTATAACTATATAGATAAGTTTATGTCATATAAACCTGCCTGAACCTACTAGGATGGCCGTAAACCAAAAGGTAAATGAAATAGGTAAGTCAGCTATAGACTTTGCTACAAAACCTTGTTCCGTTTTGCTAATTTCTTCTTGAACTATAGTTAAGAGTGTGGAACTGGTTTTAGGTATAATAATATCAATTTATATACTAGCAGACAAGGAAGGCTTCTTCCGTCTTTGTGAAAGTTTATATTTGCGATATTTACTAAGCGACACTTCATATACTAAGCGTTACCAGGCTTTCTAATGATATATTCGGGAAGTTTATAATAGGTAAGATAATAGACTTGTTATAATAGCTATAATACCTTTATAATCCTTTTCCAATAGTCAAGATGCCTTATGTAACTTTTAACTTTATAATAGGTATTACAAATGTGATTCCGTGTTTGGACCATTGACTAGCCATACCATCTGTATTGTTGGTCTTGATGATTGACCCTATAAAGGCGCTTTTGGCTTATAGTTATCATATTCATCATCCAGCAGTTGGACGAATGTAATAGGACCGAAGATTTTAGGAGATTCAGGTATTTCATCATTTTGGATCCTATTCTCCCTACTGGTTGCTGGAAAGTTCTTTGGTATAATAGGAATGGTTATAGAGTACCATTATTTGCAGTAATCTATGCACAGTTGGAGAGACTGAATGACAGGCTAAAAACTAAGGGACTGACGGATTCTGCAATGTGTAAAAATAGATTTAGCTGGCCAAGACCAAATTTATATTATGGTCTCAGCCAGCTTTTATTTTATCATATTATCTCCTAGAAGGAGACCAGGGATTGAGTTTAGGTTAAACTATAGTAGCTTAAATGTGTTTTTTTCGTAGTCTATAAGGCCATCGTCCTTTAAACGACTAAGTTCTCTTGAAAGGGCAGACCTATCTACGCCTAAAAAGTCAGCCATATCCTTCCTTGAATAAGGTATTAGAAAGATATTTGACTGGTTTTAAGTCTATGGAGTTCAAGGAAGTGGAGAATTTTTCCCTAATATTCTCCTGGATACATACACCTCTATTTTGATAGAAGTATCAGGTTCTTATCAGCAAATGTGCAAAAGACTGACATAATTTCCTGCTTTTCCTTATCAAGTCCAGGTCGTCTAGGTTGCTCGACAGACATGAAGTTCATGCAGTTGACTCAAAAAGTAGCGGTAGACATTTTGTTTGTTGTTGCAGTAACTGGACTTATCTTCTTACTGGTCAAAAGAAAAGACCTCGCAAAGATTTGGTTTTCTAGCAACAGAGTCAATTATATTCCTATTTCCATATTCGTCTGTGTTAGAAAGGATTACCTCACCTTCTAGAGGATACACACATATTATGGTATACTTCTCTTCATGGAAGATGATTTCACTTTTTATCTAAGTGTATAATCGAATTAAAAGAATTCAAAAAGTTTTTCCAAATTATCTTGACTTAAATGCGAAAACAAAGCTTTATCTTGTTAAGATCTTTTAAATATCAATCATATAAACTCCTGTCTCAATTTATATTAATGAGTCATTTTTACGAGAAATACATGTAATCATTATAATACAAAAATTTGAAAAATGTGAATCAAATTGTTGATGGTCAAAATAAGGAAAAGATATTGTTAAAAATTGAATAAATGAGGTTTATTTTTCATTTAAAAGGATATAAAATATATGTATAAATATGAGTAATTAGAATATGGCAGATATAGTCTTTACTGAGAATATAATTAGTAGAAGGATAGTGAGGAGGAAAATAAGAGGAGAGAAATTGCTATTTTGGCTGGAGGATGTTTCTGGATGGTCAAAACCATCTAAAGGCTATGAGGGTTTGAAAAAAGTAGGTGGTATATAGGTGGTCATAAGAAAATCCTACTTACAAGGAAGTTTGCAGTCGTGAGAACAGGTCATGCATGAGGCTGTTGAGATAACTTTTGATAGCCAGAAAATTAAATTTAAAGAAATACTGATGTCGCAAAGCAGATAGATCAGATGAGAGAATGGTCACGTTTGTTGACAGGGGCAGCCATCAAGACACAGCAATCTTCCTACGATCAAGTAAAGCAAAAGAAGAAGCTCATGTCAAAAAGAGGATTAGACCTCTGCTTTAGTGCAGAAACTGCTACTGATATACTTGGAGGCAAGCCACTTATCCTGCAGAAGGCTACCACCAGCTACTGTAAGGACCAATTCACCACCACCAGTGCTACTACAACTCTGTAGGTGTAACGACAAGTGGGAGGAATAACTCGGACAGGAATAGTTGAAAAAATTCCTGAGATATAGAATTTGAGTTCACAGAATGATATGACTGAAAATGGGTACCGCAAATATACTTTGACAACTGGATAGGTATTGTATGTGACCTTGTAGACGGAAGACCCTCATTAGCGCAGGTGATAAGTTTGGATTCATCGAGACCAGCCTTCTCTAAACTGAATTGAAGATGCTGCCTTAATGGAAGGAGACTATTCTTTTTGGTATGGAGAGGACAGAGGTTAGGAGTCTCTTGGTCAAACTGCTACCTTAGTCATGTATTCAACGATAATCCAAATTTGACAATGGTTTAGGTATAAGTTCTCGCCATAAAGTTCATACCTTTATGATAAAATGGAGAGGAGATGCGGTAATAGACGAAGTATGTAAAATAGGGTTATCTTGCTGGATGCTTTAACTTGTCGATAGTAGGAGTAGTATGCCTGCAAAGCATGACTTTTTGATAGGTAAACCCTTTTGCACAAGGTATTTCAAGGAGGGTATTTTTAGTTGAAGACAGAAGTTTATATTATATGTGATAGGTATATGAAAGAATGTCAGGCCAGGGTTGCTATCGGTTGACATAGTAGGTAAGATATATATGGTCTTTTGATAGGACTCTCTTCCGGGAGGCGGTAGCCAGGCCCAGGATGGGGACATGTCGTGATGACTCTGGACAAATTTGATATAATGGGAATCAATGAAAAAGAAGGTCTTATCTATCATGCAGGTCAGGATGGCTAGGATGGCCTTGAGTCCCTGATAACCAGTAGACACAGTGCCTGTAATGGTATGGACCAGGCTGATGTCTAGGATAGAAGATTAGTATTGAAGGTTAAAAGCTGATCCTATATTCCGTATGGTTTTGGACTGGGAACACAGGGCAGACTATATGCACCCAAACATTCGGGGTCAGTATGTCCTATAGGCATGTCTTTATAAGTTTGTTTTCGTAGCCATACTAGGTCTTCAGTATAGGCAAAAGACCCGTCCATCTGACGATAGAGGAGAATGACCATGATATCAGGTTAAGGGTCAGAGAGGTGCACAACTCACGTATCACAGGAAATTAAGATAGGATAACTTTTGGTCCCTGGATAGGGACAAGCTGGAAGATATATACTAGAGGCCTCTACCAAATACAAGTGAAGATATAGGATTTTAAAGATTGGAGGACCTTGACATTAATGCCTGCTGTGGAGTTCATTCTCCCACAGACACTGGCCAGCTTAAATTGGATAAAATTGCATATATTACCACCCACAAGGGCAAATACACTGCTCTGAAACATTTAGGGCAAAGCACATCATATATCCCAGATAGGGATGAATACTTAATGCAAGCTTTAAACATACGAGACTCAATGGAAGCAAGTATCCAAATGCCATAGTACTGGAAGACAAGAAGGAGGACTACGCTGAAAAGAACAAGTTTTTAGATATCTGAGGTTGCAGGTCCAAGTCTCATACTTGAAGGACTCTAGGGATCTACAGGGCATCAGAGTTGCAGGAGGGGTCCCTGATGATGATGCCTGATGGTAGAAGCATCTGCTCGTATATAACGAAATTACAAGTCTGGTACTGGGCGTGGAGGCCAGAAGCCAGCTGAGGATCTTTTACAGGTTGATACAGAAACTAGCCAAAGAAGAATCATCAAGCTCGAAAGGTCCTCTCAAGGACCATGCTGGTTTGGCAGATAGAGGTGAGGTTCTGATTATAAGGGCCCAGGGTCAGTGCCTGATGACAAATGGAATGACAACCGAGCAGATAAAAGCTCATTCTAGTATAGTACTAGTCTTTTAATTAAATATAACAATTATTTCCTCTAGGGTATATAGGCTAAATCAGAGCTGCTACTTTTATAGGAGGAAAGAAATGTCACGATCAGGATTGGTTATTTTGAGTGATTCTGTCCTTAGCTTGTAATATACTTGATGGTAGGTAAGAATGGAAGAGGTGCAAACAACGTATATTATCAGAAATACCGCTGCAGTCTGCAGTTTTAATACTCGTCTCTTTAGTGAGTTGCAAGACGCAGCCCAACCAGGCATGGTCTGCAAGGATTTTATATGCTCTGGCTTTTTATATTAAGTATTTTCACAGTATACAAGAAGAAATGATATTTAGGATATTCTTGGTAGGAGGTAGTCCAGCCACCTTTGCTACATATTTTTCCACATAAACAAAAATAAAGTAATCATGACCATCTTACCAGGTGGATGTGATTACTCTTATTTTATTAATTCAAAACCATCCACTGAAGTGATTCAATCTTTCCTGATCTTATTCAATGAGTCAAGCATATCTGCCTTTTCACTTGCATATCTGAAAAAACCTACTGCCATAGATCATGCCACCACTTCTATGGACTGAAGATGTGATGACTTCTAGATTCCAATGAACCAACACCAGAGACAAATCTTTTCTTTATCAGTTTTCACTAACTAGTTTCTTTAAAATAAACCTATTGTCAATACTAATTAATTTTTAAGAATAAATCATAAGTCCATAAGTTTACAATATCTTATAAATTTGAACTTGCAAGTATAACAAGCACTGCTATGAGGCAGAAGAAATTACCCAAGCAGGACAGGATTTTAATCAATTTGTTTTAAATTTCTTGTTTGTTAGCCGACTGTCTC